>ERZ1034865.72-NODE-72-length-80242-cov-7.008892_pt1 | contig 80242 bp, 92 predicted proteins | sample MGYA00520632_ERZ1034865 | MGnify/ENA primary metagenome ERZ1034865 (study PRJEB33766, sample SAMN09781738) | gut metagenome | biome: gut microbiome | host: Homo sapiens | place: Madagascar | study: EMG produced TPA metagenomics assembly of the PRJNA485056 data set...
CCTTCAATAATTTTGATTTAACTATATCACACCGTTAAATAAACTGCAATATGAAATTCAAATGAGGTGATCTATTCTGTACTTCTATGATACATGCGCCTTGCTCAATATGGGCGAGGCTGCATTTGATGAACCGTTTTACATCTCTGCTTGGACGCTGAATGAGCTTGAAGCCATCAAGACCAACCGCAATAAGGACGACTCCGTCCGCTATAAAGCCCGTCAGATGGCAAAGCTGCTTGACCAGCATCTGGAAGATGGCAGCTATACGATTGAGTATGATATGATGCAGCTTGTTTCTGCCGACGAGATGATTCAGGGATACCCGGTCGCGCCGGAAACCACAGATACTAAAATCTGCGCAGCCGCAAATCGCGTCAATAACAAACAGCCTGTCACTTTCTGCACAGACGACATCTGCTGTAAACTCATCGCACATGACATCTTTAATCTCCCCGTCTGCTCCACCTCTGACATCCTCTCCCCTGACCACTATGCGGGGTACAAAGAGGTCTCGCCAACTCCCGAGGATCACGCGATTTTGTACGAGCATCCGGACGAGAACATTTTCTGCCTGATTCCCAATCAGTATCTTATCGTACATAGTGATGATGCCGTTGACCTGTTCCGCTGGACAGGAGAAACCCATGTCAAGGTCGATTACAAGAGCTTCAAGACCATGATGTTTGATACCGTAAAGGCCAAAGACGGCGATGTCTACCAGAAACTTGCTTTTGACAGCCTGGCGCACAATAGGATCACCATGCTTCATGGCCACGCCGGGACAGGCAAAAGTTATCTGGCACTGGCCTATATGTTCAAGCTGCTGGAGTCTCATAAGATCGACAAAATCATTGTATTCACCAACCCATGCGCCACCACAGGCGCTGCCAAACTCGGCTTTTACCCCGGCACTCGTGATGAAAAGCTGCTCGACAGCCAAATCGGCAATATGCTCGGCGCAAAGCTCGGCGACAAGATGATGCTGGAGCGTATGCTCAACGAAAATAAGATCCAGCTTCTTCCCTTCTCCGATATCCGCGGCTTTGATACCACCGGCATGAACTGCGCCGTTTATATCACAGAGGCCCAGAACCTTGACATTGAAATGATGCGCCTTGCTCTCCAGCGTATCGGCGAAGACTGTATTGCCATCATTGACGGTGACTATGAGGCGCAGGTCGATATGGCGGCATATTCCGGCTCCAACAATGGTATGCGCCGCCTCAGCGAGGTATTCCGCGGCAGCGACTTCTACGGCGAGGTCAAGCTGCAAAACATCTACCGTTCTCGTATCGCCGCACTTGCACAGGAGATGTAATCATGAATTCTATAATTTTTATTCCAGAACAGCTCATGGTTGGATTTCAGAACCGCAAGGATACCTTCACCGGTAAACTTGCCTATGTAATCTATTATGATGAAAAAGGTAAGCTTCGCAAAGAACCTAGCTGGCAAAACTGGCGTGACAAAAATATCGATCCACAAGAACTTGTTAATGAACCAACAACAGGTTTTGTCCTGAATAAAAAGGTTGGCGGTTATTGCTATCATTACGACCCACGCCAGACCTATGTCCGCGTCTATGACCCACGTGGCTTTGAGTTTGAAATCACCGTTCCCAATCTTCTCTGGATTCTTGAAAACAGCGATTGTATCAAGGGCAAGGGTTTGGCTGGTGAGTTTGTTTATGGTTGGGACGGAACAGAGCTTCTGCTTGTCCCTGTGGACTCTCCTGAATATAAAGAAAGTCAAAAGATCAGCATCGCAAAATTTTCCAAAACCTTCATCAAGGGCAAAGATCTTATTGTCGGTCACACCTATAAATTCACCAACAACGAACAATATGTATACCTCGGCAAATATGATTTTTACGACAGTGTTCGAGACCCTGATGGTGGACGATTTGGCAGAATCAACGCAAAAATCGGAAAGCGCTTTTTCTTTGGACATGAAGGTTCTGGTCCGCATAATACAGTTGTTCCACAAATTTCCATTCCGAAGTCCTTAACTCGTCTGGTAATTGAAGAAACGAGCGATATAATGTCTGATCAGTATGCGGACTATGTTTCTCTTATGAAGAAAAATCCGCACTTTTCACCTGAAGATATATCAAAGGACAAATTTGTGCCTTTCGCAGTTGATGAAATCATGGGTCTGTTGTTTAAAGAATGCCCTTGGAATCCTTCTTATCGCTACCCTTTGCATAATCTCCTAAGGATGTTTGTAAGACGCAACGATGACACAATTACCCGCGCCTGTCTACGGTATACCGTTGAAGCTGATACATCTACACAATATCCAGAGTGGAAAAATCCAGATGCTCCTATTTATTATGTAACAAGTGGAGATTATAGCTATACTCCGGTGCTGGATATTGATGATTTTGTAGAAAACACTTTTGAAACACTTTATACCAATCCAGTTTATAGCTGGCAAACCAAGGAATTTTATGGCTATAAAGAACGGCCTGTGACCTTGACAGAACTACTTAACCATTTTACCCCGGTGTGGCACTATATTTATCTTGCCAATGGAGAATTTTATAAAAAGGAGATTTTCAATGACAACTACAACTTTAACGAATGACGATCGTATTATTCTTCTTAAACAGAAGATTGAAGATAAACGTACTGTCTTAAAGGGCGCGAACACCCGGCCTCGCCTTATCACAAACTGCCAGCTGACCATGGACGGCATCAAATACAATCTGCACACAGGCGGTGATACGCTTACACTTTTGTATCTCAAGCTCAACGCTCTGCGCATGTCGGCTTACGACCTACAGATTGACCCATCTACAATTATGCTGGACGGCTTTTATCTCGCCGATTGGATGCATGACATTAAAGAACTGCGTGCAGTCGAGCAGACCCGCAAGCAGGCTGCAGAACTTAAAGCTGCCGAAACACGTCTCAATAGTCTGCTTTCTGCTGACAAAAAGACTGAACTGGAGCTGGATAAATTTGCAGCTCTGCTGGATGATTAAGGAGGTATTTATGAAAAAATATACGGCAAAAGAACTCGTAAATGAAGGCTATACGCTTGAGAACGCACTTATCAAAAATGTCTCTCTGTCGTCAACAGACTATTGCTGCCTTTGTCTTAATATTGAACTCAAAGGTGACGCCTGGGGCTGCGTGTACGGTGGATACAGCCTTGGCAACATTTACCCCGACAGCTACGAAAAAGACACCTATGAAGGCTCCGCTGCTGGTATGGAGGCCATCATGCGTATCATGGATGTAGTCGGTGTGTCGCGCCTGGAGGATATGCAGGGCAAATATGTTCGCGTCGCCACCAAGGGCTGTGGCAGCACTATTAAAATCATCGGCAATATTGTCAGCGACCGCTGGTTTGATTACAAAACTTTCTTCACAGATGAAAAGGAGGAATCCAAGTGAACTACTACATCGCAGACCTGCACTTTTCCCATCAGAATATTATCCAGTTTGATAAGCGTCCCTATCAGACCATCGAGCAGATGAACAATGATCTGGTCAATCGCTGGAACGACGTTGTAACTGACCGTGATGATGTTTATGTCCTTGGCGATATGTTCTGGAACACGGACGACGCTCCTATGATCCTCCAGATGCTTAAAGGCCGCATCCACCTTATTAAGGGCAACCACGATAAGATCACGTCAGATATGATGCACTACTTTTCGAGCATCAGCGGTTATGCTGAAATCAATGACAATGGAAATAATCTCATTCTGTGCCACTACCCAATTATGTTTTACAACCATAGCTACTCCCCGCATTGCTGGATGCTCTGCGGCCACGTACATAACACACGCGAAAACGCCTGGCTCAATGAGTGGAAGGGCGAACTCCGCGACAAAATCTACAGCATTGCCAATAATCGCGGCAATATCATCAATGTAGGCTGCATGCTGCACGATTATACCCCCAAGACCATCGACCAGCTGATCGAGTGGGATAAAAGCGAAGTCTGGAGGGTCAGCGCAACATGAAAATTATCCAAGGCGGCAGATGTTCCGGTAAAACATATACATTGGTTCAACTTAGCCATCTGAGCGGCTATCCGATCATGACCAGAAGCAGATGCAGTAAAAAATACATCCAGACGATGGCTGACCAGCTTGGCCTCACTATCCCGGAACCCATCGTTTTCCGCAGTAAACAGGATACAAGAGGTAAGCTCATCCCGACAGATAAAGTCCTCGTTGATGATCTTGATGGATGGCTTTCTGATATTGTAAGTGGCTATTTTGGTTCTGCTGTTGCTGCCGCTACCATGAACATGGATGATAACCAAAATGTGATCAATCTTATGGATGAGGAGACTAAGCACAAATGATTGAAATTATGACCAGCGGTGATTTTGAGGTGGTCGTCGAAGCACTTGGCCTGAAAAACGCCAAATGCACCTACTTGTACACTCCTACTGAGGATTCTCCTTGGGCCGACAGTTTTGCTGTATGGGAATTCACTGAATCGGAATTCAACATTCTTAACGATGATATCGTAGACGAAGCATGGGACGATAAATTCTTCGGCCTCTGGTGGCGTTATGCTGAGGGCACGAATATCGCGGATAACCCCGACTATGAAGTGCATGATTTTACTTTCCACAGCAAACCTGTCAAGGCATGGGCTGATACAGGCGCTGATCATGTAGATATCTACGAAGATGAAGATGGGCAGCAGATAGCAGACGAATATGGTTATGACTACCTCAACCCTCTGGAGTATTGTGTCAACAAGATCGGTGCCTCCACCCCTAAAAATGTCGATGCTGTCTGCACCGGCCTTGCCAAGCTTAACGGCATGACGCTGGCCGAATTCTTCAAAAAGTATATGGAGGCAGATGATGAAGAAATTTCCAAATGACTTCCACTACTTTGGACATGGTACACACCTGACCGATAAAGAAATCGACCAGCATGTTCAGGCTGTCAAAAAGATGCTGAAAAAACAGGAACGCGATGATCCAAAAGATTTCAGCCCAGTATTCATCGCCACCGGCGACACGCTAGTCATCGGCTATCGCTACCATGATAGTAAACGGATCAATGTCTGCCGCAACTACTACGAGCTGGAATATGCTTTTAAGGAGTGAGAGCCTATGAAGGAAGTCCCTATCTGGGAAAAGCAAAACCTGACCCTTGAAGAAGCAGCCGCCTACTCCGGCATCGGCATCAACAGACTCTATGAAATGACAAAGGACGGCAGTTGTCCCTTCGTTCTCTGGGTTGGCAGCAAACGTCTTATCAAACGTAAGCGTTTTGACCAATATATTGAACAAAGTTTCAGTATCTGATAAATCTACTTTCACAAAATCATAAGACAAAGAGGGCCTTGGTGTGATATAATAAGGGTGTCATACTAAGGCTCTCTTTTAACTTTTAAAGGAGGGCACATAATGTCCGTACAACGTAGAAAAGACAACAAAGGCAGAGTTTTAAAGAACGGCGAAAGCCAACGCAAGAACGGCAGCTACATGTATCGGTATAGTGACGTCAACGGTATACGTCGCACCGTCTATGCGCCTGATTTGAAAACATTGCGCGAAAAGGAGGAGAAAATTCAAAAAGATATTATCAACAATATAGACATCAGTGAAGACAAAATTACAGTTAGTGCCTATTTCAAATCATATTTAGACCAAAAGAAGAATATTAAATCAACAACAAGGTCGAATTATGAAGTCATCTTTCTCTATTTGGAAAAATACGGTCTTGGTGAAATGTCAATAAAGAACGTCAAAATAACAAACGCTAAGAATTTTGTAATCGATATTTTCAAAAATGGAGCTGGTTTTTCCACGGTGCAAAATGTAAAAGGCCACATGAAAAGCCTTTTTGATCTTGCCTGCGAGGAAGATATAATTCACAAAAACCCGTTTGCCTTTACCCTGTCAAAGGTGATTCCATATGAAAAGCACAAAAAAGAAGCATTGACAAGTACACAAATTGCCGCATTGCTTGACTATGTCCATAGCAACACGTGCTATAAAAAGCATGAGGACGAGATTAAGATTCTTCTTTATACTGGGCTTAGAATTGGAGAGTTATACGGTTTAACTTTTGACGATGTAGACTTTGAGAATAAATGGATAAGCGTAAATCATCAGCTGGTCTTTTATCGAAAATATGACGGTGGTTTTATTCAGGAAGTCCACAAACCAAAAACGGAATCCGGTGTACGATATGTTCCAATGTCAGACGAGGTTGTGCAGTGTTTTAAAAATGTCATTACAGCGCGAGTACACCTGGACAAAGAACCTGTAATCGATGGCTATACAAATTTTATTTTTATAACAAAAAATGGCGTAAAAAGCAAATATAATCTTGGACCTGCGCTCACACGTATTATGAAAACTTACAATGAGAAGTTCCAAGATAAAGAACCGCTTCCTAATTTGACCCCGCATGTTTTTAGGCACACCTTTTGTACTGAGCTGATAAACAAAGGAATGAACTTAAAAAGCGTGCAATATGTTATGGGACATGCATCAATAGAAACGACGCTTAACATCTACACCCATGTCAATAAGATGGATGTCTTTGAGGAGTTCGAAAAAATAAGTGGAAAGCCTGCAACGAATAATTGTGTATATTTAGGCCGTGCGATATAGTCCAAACACACAATACCGTGCGTAAAAAGAACATTTGTATGGCAATAGGTATTTTGCTTACACCACAATTTACACCATTTCTGATTGAAATACGTGAATATACGTAGGCGAACGTGAAAACGGCACCTTGACAGCAAGATAAAACATGGCGTAACATCGAGATATATAAAGATATAACGACTTATATAAAATGTTTTCAACAGCGCCATACATTTTTGGATAAATAGTTTTTACTTTCTGTAGTGCCAAATAAATGCCGTTTCAACGTTTAAAGTTTCAATCTATTTATTATTAACTCTCTTATTTACACCACATTTACACCATTTTAGAAAACGAGCCTTAGATATGACAAAACAAAAGATATAGACGGGCATGTTCTACGCCGCAGGAACACACTCGTCTTTTTTATTTATGGACAAATTTGTTGTTTTGCTGTATTATTAGAATAAGATGATTCCAGTCATACAGGAGTACAACAAGAAAGAAGGACACAGATGATCCGTTCTGAATTTGATGGAAGACTAGCCCAAATATTCTCGTTTGGCGAAGACGATGAAGAGTATAAGCAAATGACAAAATGCCTTGGAGATATGGGGCTTAAAAAGTCCTTCATAGTCAAAGACGGCGCATACCATTTTTGCTGGGAGCAAAACGATAACAATGTCGGCTTTGCAGTCAAGACACCGGATTGTGCGCCAGATGAGGAAATCGACAAGGACTACTTTAAAAAATTTCTTGCCGTTCTCACAAATGCGTATGAACAGGCAAAAACCGTTGATTTTCAAGCGTCTCTATCTGACCTTGTGCCTACAAACATAGACGATGAGGATGATGACGACGACGATGACGAGGATCTGTCAGAATTAGGCATCGAGGACGAGAACGACGAAGAATACTATGATGCTGAACTCGATAATGATGAGGAATACCACGAAATCGAAAAGATTATCATTGAAAGCAGCAAAGGCAGGTTCGACGAAATCTCAGACCGTCTAAGATCGATTTTCAGTGTACCAGCTGTCAAGTGCAATTTCTTCGTGTATATGACAATCTACATGGATCTTGCAACTATGGAATACTTGCTGAAAAGGGATTGTTTGCATATTAAATAATCTGCTAAAAAATAGGGATAGCCTCTCATCAAGGTCATCCCTATTTTTTTGCGTTTTCTTTCAGCAGCGTTTCCGCCGCCTATTCGGCTTGTGGTATCCGCATAACCCACGGCTTGGCTCCACAATCGACTGTCACCGACCCAGCACACTGCTTCACAGCCTTGCAGTTTTGGTAGGTTCTACAACCTCTATCATCTGTTGAACAGATACTCTTGAATATCATTGAACGCGCTTTGCATTTGCTCGACATTATTGCCATTAAGCGCATGGCCAAGCAAAGCAAAGTTTGCCCGCAGCAGCATATTCATACTGTTCTCCTGCGCATCAAGCCGTGCTTTGTCTCGTTTGAACAAATCCATGTACTGATCCTTCTGTTTTTTATGTTCGTTATCCATCTCTTCGACTTTAACATTTAACTTGTCCACGCGCTTCGTCAGTTCCTCGATCTTGACATCCTGCTCATGGTTCGGCTTCTTCAGAAAAGTGTTAAACTTCACTAGCACAGCGATGGCAGCGCCGATACCGGCAATCGCGCCGCACACGCTCAGGATCCACGTGACAGCGTCAGCCAGCGTAAAAGCAAATTCAGGATTCGGCATTACCGCTCACCTGCCCCTCGTGAGCAGAATCGGCTTCGCCTCGTTTCATCGCATCATAAGCCGCCTGGGCAATACTGCGTGCCTGCTCCTCTGTAATTTTGAGTCCAGCCTGTTTGGCAAGCTCCATAATAAACTCAGCGGCCTTTTTGTTCTTTTCCTCACCAGTCATGTCATCCATGTACTGCTTAATATAGCGGCACACAGCCTCTCCCCATTTCATCAGCAAAGGATAAGACTCCAGCATAGTAAGCGCACTATTGATAACGTCAGCAGCTTGAGGAAAAACATACTTGCCAAGCAGAAAAAAGCAAACGCTGGCAAGCCCTATGACAATATAGAAAATTCCCTGTTCCATACCTTACTCCTCCATATCATTCGGATGCATGACGCCATCAGTATCGTCTCCCAGCTGCGGCTCCTCCAGTTTGGCATTTTCAGCGCCGGACTTATGCTCCTGCACCTTGATCCAGGCGTTGCACAGGTTTTCAGCACTCAGCGCCGCAAACAGTCCCGCATTAAAGCTGTAGTCCGGCAGCTGACCAATACTGAAGCACAGTACCATATACACAACCGCGTACACAATCGTCGCACCCATCGTAAACACAATGACCTTTTTTGAAAAACGCATGGCGTTAAAATTCTCTCCCATACCAATCACCGCCTATCAAGTATGGCTGGCGACTGCTGCAGGGCCTACATAGCCATAGAGTGTCTTGTACCAGCCATTTACAATATCACTGTAACCAATCGTAACAACCTTACCGGTCTTAGCGTCCGGACTCTGGATCACACCAACGCTTGCATAATTCGTGCCGGGGCCTTTGCGTACATTCCACCGCCCAGCCTTAAACACGATAGCCTTCTGCGCAGGCTTTGGCGTAGAGACTCCAGCGGTTTCACCAGCATAAGCCTTGTAGCACCAGTTCACATCACAGTTACCATTGATACCGGCAACAGACCCCTTACTGCTGTACTGCCACATTTGGCACTTTCCTTTTTGATTGACGCCATCACGATAGTCCGCCAGCCACAGGTCATAAGCAGCTAGTTTGGTCATATCCAGATAAGCTGCCTTGTAACTCGTGTAGGTGTACAGCATCGGCTTGTACCCACGCTGGTCGATGATATCCAACCCGCGCTTTACCAATGCGGTTAGCTTGTTCTTGCCAATAGCCGCGACAGTTTTATCCTCAACGTCCAGCGCCACAGGGTACTGAATGGTCTTGCCCTCCAGCGTTTTGAACAGCAATTCAAGTTCTTTGTTCTGTGTGGCCTCGTCCTGCGCATAGGTATAAAAATAGACGCCAACGGGAATGCCATTCTCGCGTGCGCCTTTATAATTCTGTTCAAATGTCGGGTCAAGATAAATGCCCGCGCTGTTTGTAGATACAGCTCGCAGCATGGCAAACTTTACACCGGCAGCTGCAACCTTGCGCCAGTTGATATTGCACTGATAGCGCGAAACATCAATTCCCCACAGCTCAACGGCTGTAGAATCTGCCGGTTGCTTGTTTGCGCTTGCTGGCTTATCGCTCTCCCCCACGCTTTTATCTACACTGTGTTCCCCAGCGCGGAATGTAAATACCGATGCGTTGGCCTTGGTGAAATTGTTATCCAACCATACCAACGGGTTCGTGCGCTTGTTCTTCCAGCGTACCTCGAAATGCAGGTGAGCACCAAAGCTATTGCCGGTATTGCCGCTGTAGCCAATCACCTCACCGGTCTTCACGACCTGCCCCTTCTTCACATTGATAGAATTCAGATGCGCATACAGTGTGTGCAATGTGCCACCGTTCCAATTCGCGTGGCGGATTTTAACCATGTTGCCGTAGCTGTTTGTATCACCCTGCGTGCGTTTGCCGTTCCAGTGGTACACAATTTCTACAGTACCATCTTCCGCCGCCATAACCGGTGTCCCAACGATAGCTCTCATATCAATAGCCTGATGCAAGCTACCATCGTTGTAGTACCACCCCTGCGTCAAAATATGCTGGCTCAAAGGCCAGCCAAGACACACCTCTCCATTCTTCAACCTCATAAAATTCCTCCCTTATTTAAAATAAAAACCGGCAGAGACCACTAGGCCCCTGCCGTGTCATGTCGTTATTACCAAAGTTTGACAAAAAAGCCGAATTCGTAAGAACCTGTTTGCAAGGAATCCATCGGCCATGCACCAAATGTGCCATTTTGATCATAGACACGTCCAGCCTCGCAACACCCATCTTCGTTTTGAAAATGAATCATTGGAAAATATCCAGGGTCTCCCATAATACTCTGATAATAAAATGGCACACAATCGGCTAATATTTTATAGTTGCTTGTTTCAGTAAGCGCTTTTGCTTTCGCAACCATCGGTTCAAGATTCAACCACTGAAATTGTCCATTACGATTAACCGGTCCAATTTGATTCCCGGCAACGTCAACATGCGCCAGATAAGAACCGTCCGTGTATTTTGCCAAAATAACAGTGGCAAATCTGCCAATATTATATATCGAATATCCTAACGAACTGGAAAAGCTATAGCCATACGCAAGCACGTCCTCATTGATGCACGCCCCGCCCATCAAATTCAGTGCCATTTCACTTCACCTCGATGCCAAGCGCCGACTTGATCGCCTCCAGGTCATCCACAGTCAGCGCCGGATAATCAGCCGCAATGTCCTCAAAGTTCTCGCCAGCTCCAAGGCGAATCTTAAAAGCACGGGTCATAATACGCAGCTTCAAAGCATTCAAAGTTTTCATAGGTTACCCCTCTCCGCCGATTAAATCGGCCATCATCAAAATAATATCATCGTTTGCGGATTCCAGCGCATCTGCGCGTTTTTCTATAGAATCAAGGCGCTGTTCCGTTGTCGGCTTGTTTGCCTCTTCTTGCTTCTTGGCAATCTCCGCCAATTCTTCCTCGGTGTACAGCACATATTTCTGCACGGGTTCATATTCGTCCCAGGCATCGTGTGCAGGTTCATCCGTTACAGCAAGGCGCAGCCCATCCGGGCACGCCTCTGTAATCGTGCTCTGCATGACCTCATAATGCCAGACTTCCTCAGTGGCCTCATGATGCGCCACAAATTTCTGTGCATCCACCAGCTTGCCCTTTGTGAGGTCTGGATTGGTCAGCTCATTTTCCAATGCTTCATCGTAAATTTTCATCCTATCACCTCACTCAGGTAGTCCACTGCCGCGCATAGAAGTACAGCATCAGGTCGCAAACAGGGCGGCGCTTAACGGTAAAGGACAGCTTATTTGTTTCACACACAAAAATCTGGCCCTGATTGATCATGGACAGCTCACCCGACAGGATGATATTGTCACTCAACGAACTTGTCCGCTCCATCATGGCCGGTCCAAGGCTCATGTCCGTCGTAAGGTTGGGCGTGCCAGTCGTGCTGCCAGTAAGAGCCATTCCGGACGAATTCGTCCACGATACAATCACATTCCAGTTTGATTTGTCGCTAGACTCGTTCCATTTATCACGCGAAATCTTAAACGAGTACAGGTATTGCAGCCGTTTTGTAATGGCGGAATTCGCTACTGGGTTTGCACTGCCCTGCGAGAGAGCGTTATCTACAACAGTCTTGTTCGCCCCACTTGCAATGCCGTCCAGTTTGCTCTTATCGCTGGAACTCATCAAACCGGAAGAACTTGTCGTAGCATTGCCATAGGTCGTGTTCGTTGTCGGCGGCGTATACCCGAGCGCACTCGTCACATTAGCTTTTGTCAAACTAAGCACACCGCTAGTATTCGTGATATTACTGCCAGTCTTAACACCGCCAAGCACCGTAGCACTGGCTGTAGGCAGCGAGTAGGTATAGTTATTTGCTCCGCTTGCAATACCATCAAGCTTTTTCTTATCAGCAGCACTCATCAAGCCATTCGCGCTCTGTGATGCTGTGCCGTAAGTCGTGTTAGTATCAGGCGGGGTCTGCCATGTACCATCAGCACGCAGATACTTCGAGCCTTGTGTCCCCGCAGCAGGTGCCGGAACCAGACCGGCCTTACCAGCGGCATTTGCCGTGGCACCAGTCATATTGCCATAGGTAGTATTCGAGTCCTGTGTCGTAATGGACCCAGTCGTACCATCGCCCCTCGTGTAGGTGACTGTACGACCGCTCACGCTCAGACCACGGATATAGCCCGTGATTGCCTGGCTCTTCGAGTCATTTGTCGCATTAGTCGCACTGCCAGCACTTGTAGCATACTTAACGCTCTTTGCGCTGTCCGCCGTGTTATCTACATTACTAAGGCCAACATCGCTCTTTCCGAGTGTTCCCCAAGCGCCACTTCCTTTTAAGACCTTGCCGACATCTGCCGTACCCGGCGCAGGAACAAGGCCAGCACCACCAGCTGCACTGGAAGTCGCACCCTTAAACGCAGAATAGGTAGTGTTGTTGTCAGAACCCCAAGTAGCCGTACCATCGGCACTCCAACGCAAGATCTGTCCGGCAGAACCGCCTGCAGGAATATGCTTATTGCCGCTGGAGGTCGGGTGACTGTAGTTATTTGCGTTCGATGCGATACCGTTCAATTTAGCCTTATCAGCAGCTGTCATCAGGCCATTGCTCGACGCCGTCGCCATACCATAGGTCGTATCCGTAAACTTCGCCCCGGCGGGTACATCCGAGTTTACCGTATGCCCATTTACAGTGGTAGAGTTACCACCGTTTGCAGGCAGAGACCCAATCCATCCTTTTAAAGCATCCTTTGAGATATCTTTGATTTTCGCAGACACATCACCGCCGTCACCAGTGGTGTAACCAGCAATATACTTTATAGCATCGCCAGTAATGCCATCCCCGCTATATCCAATCTGAATACTTTTACTCGTGGCATTATAATCAGCAACACGGTTGGCTTTAGTCGCGCTTTCAGCGGAACCTGCGCTCGTTGCGTACTTAACGGATTTCGCGCTATCCGCAGTGTTGTCCACATTGCCTAAACCAACCTGCGCTTTCGTATGGGTGTGGCTTGCGGCAGCCTTCCCATCTACCAGTGCTTTCAGAGCCTTGCCCTGCGCAGCACTCAAACTCTGGTCGGTAGAGTCACTGGTCAGATTATTCTGCACGCCACGCCAGGTATTGGTATCTGTGAACACAGCATTTGCAGGAACGCTCTTGCCCAGTGTGTATATAGTTGCCACCGGCACGCCATTGGAAAAATAGACGGGCTGCGTGGCAGAACCGGCATTGGTGGTTAGTTTCTTTGCACTGTCCGCACTGGCCGCAGTCTTAGCACTGTTGACATTGAACTTGCTCGGGTTGTAGACGTACATGTTACTGCCGTCTTCGCCACCCCAAAGCCAGGTAGGCTGACCATCCTTGCCGCTCCAATTAAACGTCATAGGATTTGCAAGATCACCGTCACGCGCCAGCTTTGTTGCTGCACCATTGAAACCGGAAGCCGACACTCTCGCGGGGAACGTCACATTTTTATCAACATCCCATCCGTACATGTGGTCATTGCTCATCAGGTTGTTCGACGTATTCCATACGCTTGCGCCATAAGCTTTGATCATCGTAACATTTTGTGCCTGTGTGATATAATTGCTATTAAAAGCACTACCATTCCAAGGGTGTGACATGAATGTGAACCGATAGTTCCAATAGTTACTTGTCCGTCCCGTGCCGCCGCCGAGCGTGTTTTCACTAAATTTAATGTAGTTCGGCCCACTCCAGCCATTCAGATAGCCCGTGCTGCTGGAAGACGTAAACAGATTCGCCCAACTGGTTGATGCTGCACCGGTCGCTCTTTCAATAACAAGGCTAATATCATCACTACCGCCAGAAACCCAGAAAAACATATCGCCAATCGTACAATAGCGCTCAGTATTTTTTACATACTTACTGTTCCAGTAGTTATATTTTGCAGTTTCTGCCGTTCCGGCTGGAACGTTATACTTCATACCGGTAATGGTAAGACGGATACCGCAAAGTGCATTCTTTTTTCCATCAATCTGAGGCAGTGTAAATCCGCCGCCGTTTTCGCTGAACAGGGCACGCTTGTTATATTCGGTGATTGCCGCGTCCGTCCAAGTTTTACCGCCATCCACAGTTTTCTCAATGATGATCTGATCAGACGGCAAAAACGCAAGGCGATTTGCACGAACACTGTCAAACATCGGACGCACAGCTTTCGTGATGGAACCATACGAGTTATTAGGATTGATTTCATTTGCCGTTCTGGCATTATTTGCGTAATTAACACTCTTTACACTATCAGCCGTATTGTCAACGTTTCCTAATCCAACCTGTTCCTTAGTATGTGTATGACTACTATTTGCCTTACCACTTAGCTTTCCGTCAATCTCGCTCTCAGTATAATACCTATCATCATGCGTATGACTCTTCGGCGCAAACATATCCTTCAGTTTCCCAACAAGATGTTTCAGTCCCTTATCATCCAATAAAGCCATATCCCTACCTCCTTAAAGGTCAAGATCAGCTCGCAAGGATGGTATCAATCTGAGTGTTGGTAATAGCTTCGATAATTGTCTTGGTATCACCAATCTTCTCCAAAGCGCCGCTGATCAGCATATATTCGTCGTACAGGTTACTGCCGTCCGGCGTAGCCTTCTTAATCATATAAATCACATTATCCTTTGCATCCTTCACTGCAGGCAGCGTCTCCACGATGCTCTTACTGATGTGTCCTGCCGCAGATATCTGCTGGCCGACATAGGTCATAGTGGCATAGGAGCTGGCTGCACCAAAGCCATCCAGCTTCTTCTTATCCGCTGCACTCATCAGGCCGTTTGCACTCTGCGTAGCAGCGCTGTAAGTCGTGTTAGTGCTGGGGATGCCCAAAGCGGTAATATCGCTCTTTGCCACAGCGGTGGTAGCAGACACATGGCCGTTTGCATCGACTGTCACCTTGTACAGACCAGCCGCAGCCGCCGTGTAGCTCGGGTGGATATACTTGTTAGCACCCGCCGCGATACCGTCCAGCTTCGTCTTGTCAGCCGCAGTCATCAGACCGTGCGCAGACTGCGTAACATCGTTGTAGGTCGTGTTCTTGTCATCAACCCACTGTGCTGTACCGTCACTAGCCCAGCCAAGGATCTTGCCCGCAGCACCGCCCGCAGGGATATGTTTGTTACCACTGGTCGTCGGGTGACTGTAATTGCTTAAACCCGCCAGCTTGTTCTTCTCGGCAGTCGTATAATCATTGGTAGAAAGCTGCTTGCCTTCAACCTTATCAACCTTGCCGCCCAGCTGGCCTTTAAACCATTGCACCAAATGCGAAAGACCATCTAAATCAAGAAAAGCCATAATTGTTTCCTCCTTGTTATAATTTCAAAATCTCGTCGATCTGTGTATTCGTAATTCTTTCTGGCTCCGGGTTCATGCTTGTCCATGTTCCGTTTTCATATGCCCACATCTCGCCAGACCGCAGGGCATAGATTTTCCCATTGATCGGCGCAAGTGGTAGTTCAGCCACAATCTCGATGTCGCGCCCAGTCTGCACACGTGTCTTGCCAAAATCGCGGTACATATTGCCCGTGTCCTTACAGACGATCAGCTGTCCATCCACAATAGGAGTGGACTTCAGCTGTGACTGATTCACTTCCCTCAATGATAGATTCGCCATATTCCATCTCCTATCATTCTGTTATCAAAAAATAAAGCCGCCCCACCATAACGGCAGGGCGACCCTATCACTTATTCTTTGGTCTATCCCAAATCAAACTCAAGCCTGGGCGGCAATGGTCTGCCAGGTCAACTGACCCTCAACAGCCTTGACGCGGGTATCCATAGCGGTGTTCAGACCGGCAGCATGCTCTTTTGCGGAGGCCAGCGCAGCATCAGCCTTCTTCTTGGCATCGGTAGCGGCAGCAGAAATAGCCTCGCTCTTAGCAGTGGCGACATTCTCGGTCGTAGCCTTGGCATTCCAGGCGGTGCGCTCCTCAGCGGTAATATGGGCAACCTTGTCGCCGGAGTGGCCGCTCAGCGCATCATTGACAGCCTTGATCTTCTCATCGGTCTGAGCCTTGGTGTAGGCGTCCGGGTTGGCAACATACAGACCATCTTCCTTGATCTCGATGTTGTTGTTCTCGGCAGCAGAAACTTTCACATCAACCGAGATAACATTCTGGTCAGAGACAGTAACAGAGGCAGTCTTGGAAGCACCACCGGTGTAAACATCCACCAGAGCAGCAGCGGGGATCTTGACAACCTCGCCGGTGCTGATGGTCAGCTCGATCTCCTTCGTCTCGGCATTGTAAGCGCCACTCTTGACAACCATATCCTTGCCCAGATTGATGGTCAGCTCATCGCCGCCAAACACAGGCATCTTGATGGTGCGGGTCTCGGCATCATAGGTAGGCGCATGGACAACACCAGTCAGCGTAGTCTTGACAGCAGCAGTGGCATCGCCCTTATCAACGGTCAGGACACCGGCATCATAGGTGACATCGGTAACGAATTTACCCTTCTGGCCCATGACCTCAGCCATCTTGCCGCTGACATAATCAGCAACAGCCTTGGTGCTGGGGATGTTGTCATCGGTTGCGCCGGAGGCAGGAATCGCAGTAATGACCTCCTTGGTCACCTGAATAAAGTCACTGCCATTGAAGGCATGGACAGTCATCTGCGGGGTCTTGACATAAAAAACGCCCTGCTCGCCGTTTTCAGCGGAAGGCAGATTCTCAACGATACGAACGCTCTTGGTATACTCAACAGGACCCTTGAACAGCTGATGCGTATCAGAAATAAAATACAGGGTACCGGCGTCCTTGACCTCCAGAGCCTTGTAGTCAGCGTACTTACCAAAACTAAAATTCACGTTTGCCATAATTTTTTCTCCTTTACATAGTGTAGAAATCTCTCTCTGCTATTTGCTTAGAACTCCTGCCACACAAATCCGGTATTGACCGCGGTAAACGGTTCCACCTCAAAGGCTCCGTCTCCGGCAGACTGTACCGTGTAGGGCTGATACTTCCCGTTCTCGTCACGAATCATAACTGTCTGACCGGCATAGGTGTCGCTGTTCTTGTTCAGCTGGGTATTTGCGTCGCCAGGGCTGTTGAACAGCAGCGTGCGCGAGCGGATCGCCTGCTGGGTCTTGTCGTCCTTGATATAGATCAGTTCAGATGTATCCTTCGTAATGACCAGGTCCTTGCCGTCAATCTTGCCGTTCTCAATCGCAGCCGCAACATCTCCGGCATTACCATAGCCAAGCTTCGAATATTTATTTGCCATAGTGTCCTCCTTCCCTCAAAAATAGAAAAGCCGAGCGTCGAGTTTAAAACTCAACCACCCGGATCGTCCCATCCTCCGGGTCGGAGCCACTGTTCACGATCTGTACGGTATTGCCAATCGCCTTATCCCCGGCCTTCAGCTGCAAACGGCCTTCGTTGTACAGCAGACCGTCGGCCTTGCCGCTTGCCAGATTCTGGTTTGCTTCGACTAACTGATTGGTAAGCGCCTGCAGAGCAATCATACGCTGATCCAGCGCAGTCAACGCTTCGTCCGGGATAATGTCGCTCCATGCACTGATTGGCAATACCCTGATATTCGTCGCCTGTGTGTGGCGCACGTGCTTTATTCCGGTGCCGTTTGCCTTCATCTCGACTTTGTAAAAGGTCAGCTGCACCGCAACGTCACCGGCCTCGGCAGTCAGGTTCGTATCAAACGGCAATTTGTATTCCAACATACCCTTGTACGGCTCATCACTCAGCGATAAAATCTCTGATTTATACCGCTTGCTCACAGGCGGAAGATACTCCATCAGACAGGTAAATCCGCTCATGTCCTGCTCTTTATAAACAGGCTCCACCAGAAAATGGAGATTATCCACCAGCTTCGACTGCTGCATAATGCGTTCCTCAACACTGACAGTCAGCTGATTGTCGTCTCCCAGTAAAATCGTATACATCCTTACTCACACTCCTTCGTAATAAATTCGGCTTCCTCAGCCGTGATTTTCTGTGTCGCCAGAAGCTCTGCAACCTTGGCGTCCGTGATTTTCTTTGCCTTGTACAGCCGTGCCAGGCTCATGGCAAATACGCTTATTCCCATCACAGCACGCCTCCTTCCAGCAACGTCAAAGTGTAAGCGTCGATGATCTCATCTACCGTCTTGCCGTTCAACGCTTTCAGTTTTTGATATTCATAGGTATCAATCGGTATCAGCTGCACCGTGTCGTACCCATCCACCGGGAATCGGTACATCTCTTCACAATGCCAGACCGTATTTCCATCACTGGAAAGAAAGCCCTGCGCCTCATCTTCTGGGCACAGGGTCAGAATATTGTGTTTTGGTTGATATTTTACATAGACCAGGTGGTCGAGCACATCGATCACGCGGTCATTGTACATGACTTTATAATACATACTCGAACCTCCCTTAAATGCTAAACATCAACAGGATGTCGTTTGTGTCTGTTGGGTAGAAATACCCATAAACCTCACCGGATGTATTCACCGCATTGTAATAAGCGTTGTAATCCTTATTCGGGCTTCGTGTCCAGTACGCAACCACTTCGCCGTCCGGGTTCGTGCGCTTACGGCTCGTATTGGTCGTGATGAAATCGATTGCCGTGCCCTCGTACACATACGGCTCAGAACTCATGTTTGCATCCAGCTCAATCGCGCTCGGGATAAAGATGTAGCAGTCCGCCGTAGAAACATCAGTCTTGGCATTGCCAACGTTGCCGGGGACCTTCACCTTCTTAACAAGCTGACGCCAGCCAATCGGCAGCGCCTTATAGACGCGGCCATTCAGATAAGTATTCAGGGTCGTAGGCTTCGCCCAACCGCCGGTATTGTTATTGGCATTGTCCATGGACATCGTCTTACCAAGCGTCTTTTCCGCCAGCAAGCTCAAAGAGCTGCGCTTGCCCGTACCATCACTCAGGTAGTAACGGTTGAAGCAGGCGTTAAAGGTCAGCTCACTATGCACCCAGTTGACAAGCTCCTTGCATGTGGCAACACCAAGGTCAGCATACCAGAGTTTTGCCCAGTACACAGTACCGATGCCATAGCTTTCATACGCACCGTCAGCAGCCTTCGCGCAGCCAAACACCAGCTCGGCATTTGTCTTTGTAGTGCGAGTACGGCTAAGCTCCGTGTATTTGCTGGTATCAGCACCCATATTGGATGTGTAGACATGCAGCCCGTTCTCGCCCTTGATATGGCGTAGGACAATGATTTCGCGTGTGCCCGGCATAGCAGCGTCCGCAGACTCAGTACCCCAAGCCAGCTTACAGCCGCTATTCCTCCAAAGGCGGAAACCATTCATGCCGTCACCGTCATAACACTGCATCAGCACGCCGTTATTCGAAGTCGTGCTCATCATGCGGAAGTCAACCGCAAGCGTAAAGCTCCGATCCTCGCTCAGCAGATTCACGCCAGTATCCACATGATTTTTGCCGGTAAACTCCGTCGGCTGTGCAATCAGAACCTTTTCCGTAATATCATCAAAACTAAAATCAGCACCCATCGTAATGGTCACAGGGTCTTTGCTTGTAACAACGGTGTTCTCTACGCCAACCTTCGTCATCGCATAGATTTCAACAGGCCGCAGCGAACCAAACTCCTTACCGTCGAAATACCCACTCACATACTCGCAGCTGTCGTACACAGCGTTGATGTCCTTGTCGCCGGTCACATAGCCGCTCTTGTCCCATCCGCTGAACAGATAGTATTTGTAGGCCGTTTCCTCGCCGGTATAAACAGGCATATCGCCATCGTACAAAACAGTCGAGCCATACGGAGCCGTAACAGATTTCAATACCGCACCACGGTTCAGATACCGCACCGTGTACTTACGCACACTCTCGGTGTACAGCGCTCTAACCGTCTGATTACCGAAGACAGTCGTAAACTCTGTATCCCAGCCTTTAAAGGTAAAGTCCGTGCTCACGGTGCTTTCCGCAGTCGGTGTTGGGATCGGGTTCTCTGCCCTCGTAATGGGGTCAACCGCCTTGCCGCCCTTGTCAATGTACTGCACATCCAGAATGGTGCCGTCCTTGTTCACAAAGGTCCATGCAAACTGCTCGATCAGTGTATTGTAGCTCACCTTCAAATCAGGCCACTGTGCATTGTAACGCTCCAGCTCTTTCTGGCGCACCACAGGGATATGTACCTTGCCAGCCAGTACAGAATGGTCGGTATTATACCCGTTTTCATCCGTGCCGGTCATGGTGTACAGTTTCTCCAGCAGCGCGGTATCTTCCATCTGCCAGTCAAGCCCCGTCAGGCGTACACGGCTCAGATTCGTACACTTCGCCAGCATCGCCTGCACATCAATGGTCGTGCAGTTCTCAATGACCAGTGCCGTAATATTCGCATAATCGCTGATTTTCAACTCGGTCAGGTGGTTCAGGTTGCGTGCCGTCAGGCTGCTGATTGCGGGCAGTTCCGCCGTCTCGATCTTGCCGCCATTCGCAAAGGCAACACCGGTAATACCGCTGCCGCTAGCCTTAAATAGCGTCAGGTTCGTACAGCCGGTCAGGTCGATGGACTTCTTCAGATTCGGAACATTCTGCAGGTTCAAGTGCTCCAGCAGTGTATTGTTGCCGACAGCAAAGTCCGTCATGTTCGTGTTCTTATAGCCTTCCACGCCGGAACCGATCTGCAGGTCAATCAGCTTAACGCCGTGGCTGAAATCGACATAGCCGGGGTAGAAGCCGGAAATATCACCGATACTGCGAATCAGGCTTGCGTTGTAAACATAAACCTCGGTATCATTCATGGCCGCAATCGGGCAGTTGACCTCATAGGTCTGGCCGCGTTTGCCGCGCATCTTTACAGGGTTGGAGCCGTACAAAACAGAGACATAAGTATCCGCATAGGGCACGATATGGAATGTACCGTCCGGCTTTACTCCGGTCCAGTTCACAGGCGTATAACCGCGAATCGTCATGTCATCGCTGGTCGCAGCACTGCCGCTGTACTTGGAGGCCATGTATTTTTCCTGATACTTCTGGAACTGACGGCGCTGATGCCGCTTGTTTCCGTGCATCATGGGCAGATAGCTCGTCGTACCATTGTCCTCGTAAGTACGGAAATATTTGCGCCGCATATCCATGACCCACAAACGCTCCGGCTTCACATCCTGATAATCCTCGAATTTCTTCAGAATACGGCTCGCACTCCATGCCAGCGCGTTTTCACGGTCACGGAACATAGCCGCCAGCTTGTCGGGGAACAAGTCACGGATCTTACACCACAGCTTGGAATCGCTGGCGTTAAACACACTCTTGGTGCCGATGGTGTCCGTGTCCTCGTAGCCGTAGCTCAGGGTCAGTCCGCCTTCGTTGTCGTTGCCCTGCGCAGTATCGTTATCGTAGTCAAAGCAGAAATCCCAGTGTACAAGGTCAGTCGTGTGCGGGAACACATTCTTCGCACGGTTATCGACCATGGTATGGCGCTCTGTAAACAGGTAGTGATACAGCGCCGAGTCCATGTTGAAATAATCCTCAAAGTGCGCCTTAAACTCCTCATCACTCGCATTCACGACCCAGTTCTGCACACGGATCCACGCATCCTTCGCATCCTGCACTTCCTTTTCGGTGCAAGCCTTGTTGATGTAGCGGAACTCAAAGCTGTGGTCGCCGTCCCAGGTCTCCTGCGAGAAATCGCTGCTCAGGAATCTGGTCTGCTCATCGGTGTTGTTGTCGATCTCAACGATGACTTCCTTGTGGTTATCAGGGTCCATGCCCATCGTATTGTTGTTTTTCTTAGAGTTGCCAATATCACCGCAGGCATAGAAATGCCACTTACCATCATGGAACACGGTGCTATTTTCAATGTCGGTTTCCTGCACAAAGACAACACACGGGTAGAAGGCCATCGTATCGCGCACCTTCGGGTTGTCCTTGCGTGCCTGTCGAATGTACGGGTTAAACTCATTGAAATCATCTGCCAGCAATGCGTTGTTTGCATTTTCAGACGATGCAACGTTGACCTTGATATTAAAGTAGTTCTCCGGCACGCTGTTTTCCGTCAGCGCATACACAGAACCGGTGCTCTCATCGCCAAACGTAAAGCCGCCCTTGCAGTTAATATCGATGTTACGTGCCGATTCTCCGTAGTGGTCAGAGCTTGTGCCCTGTCCCTTGTGGGAACCATTGGCTGTCCAGTTGTCCTCAACAGCGCGTCCATTCTTGTAGATCTGCTGGATAACAGTGTTTGCGACCTCGTTCTTCTTGCCCGTGGTAAAGGTCGGCGCACTGATCTTGATAACACGCAGGTCGGGGCAGCGCTCCGCCAGAATGTCAGGATTCAGCTCACCGCTCGCATCCGTGATGTTGTTGCGATTGTACCGCTCGATCATCTCGTCGGCGTTCTTGGCATCCGCAATAAAGTTGTCCAGAATCTCATCGTCAGACAGGTTCATGGAATAGGTCTTCATGCGGTACACAAGAACATCGCAGTCGTCACTGCCAATGGTAATACCGACAGGGCTTGCCTGCGTAAAGTTATCGCTGGCATCGTACAGTTCCACCTTGCAGGGGATACCATCCAGCCACAGCACCATTTCCTTGTACTGGCTGTCCGGCAGAATGTTGAACTCAAACTCCATAAAGTCGTCTTCACAGGTCGGCAATTCCATACGATTCTGCGCACTGGTCAGGGCGATCTTCTGCGCCTGCACATTCAGGCCAACACCGCCCTGCACACAGGTCAGCACGGTCGCATCATAGTCGCGCACATTCGCCGTATTAAAAACGAGCTTAAAGTTCTTACCAAGCTTCTTGGCGTCATCCGCAAACAGCTTGTAGCTGATCGTAGCGCGGGTACCTGCCTTCACGCAGAAGTAGGTGTCACCATCTTTATCCAGCTGGTAGCCGCCATTGACCCAGTCGAAGTTGTCGCTCACGCTCATGCTCGTCTGTCCATCTGTCCACAGTCGGTCAGTACCGGCATTGGTCTTGCCGCTCGGGTTAAAGTCAAATGCCAGGTTGGTCGTCACAGGCTCGATCACAACACCAAGGTCAACCACATTCACACGGATCGTCTTTACGGTCTCACCGCAGGTGATCGTCAGCGTGTGCTTGCCCTTGTTCGCACTCTTAAAACTCCAGGTCTGCTTTGTGCGCCCAACAGTCAGGGTAGACTCGGTCACGCCATCCACAGCCAGCTTTACAGCAGCCTGGCTGCTCGCCGGGTCGTATACGGTGTATTCAATCGAAACTTTGTTGTACTGCTTCGTCTCATACTCCGTCACGGCACAGCTGATGATCGGCGCAGTCTCACCGTCCGTCACCCAAATGATATCTTTCTTGATAACGTTGGATTTTACCGTCTTGCCGTTGATTTCAGCTGTCATGCTAATTTCCAGCAGGTGGCTTCCGTGGCTCTGCACCGGGATAGTATAGTTCATCTGGCGACCTGTTACACTGGTAGTTGTGCTGCCCAGCGGTTTACCGTCCAGCGTAAAATTGATAGTTTTCTCAATAGAACCGTAAGGCGTGTAGCGTACCGTCACTTCGCCGGAATAGAACAGGCTGTCATCAAAGCTGGATTCCAGATAGAAATCAACGACATTGGCACTCCACTTCTTGGAGCCGGTCGTATCCATGCTGTCCACAACTGTCAAGCGGATCTGGTTCTCACCGCTGTGCAGATACTTCGTGATGTCAAAGCTGTTTTCGCCCTGCATAATGGTCTGGGTAGCAACTTTCGTATTGCCAACATACCATGTGCCTGTTGCATTGCCGGTATCATCGCCAGCACTGTCCACACTCGTGAACCGGAACTTGACCACAACAGGGTCACCGGCAACAGCCGTAATCGCAGACTCGCCGATACGCTCGATCGTAATCGTGCTGCCCGCAGCGGGGCCACCGCCGCCACCGCCAACAATCGTCACCTGCGTCTTCGGCGTGCCATCCTCCATAAGGGTCAGCTTGCTGTCCTCGTAGGTAATGTCATACTCATGCCCGGCATTCTTACCGATGTCATCCAGCTTGCCCTGAATTTGACCAACAGCAGTATTCAGGCTGTCCACCGTGCTCTGCATGTCAGCTACATTATTCTTCGCCTGCGTAACATCATTGCGAATACCGTCAATAACAGAGGCATCCGCCTTTTTCGCCAGCAGCGCATTAGTCGCTTCCTTATTATAATAAGCAGTTTTCAGCGTCTCCGGCAGATTGCCAACGCTGTCCTGCAGGTTCTTTACCGTAGCATCATTGCTGGTCTTATAGGCGGCAAGGTCGTCACGCACAGGCTTCACTGCAGTCTCAATCTTAGCGTCCACCGTCTTGCCATAGGCAGTTGTCCACTCCGCGGACGGGTCGCTATTGAGAGCAATTTTCTTAATTTCAGCCTCACCATTTTTAAAAGTCAGGCTGTTGGCATCGCTGTCATAGTCAACACCAAAGTTCGCCAGTCCGTCCATGCCGTTGACCTTATCGGACAGTGCATTCAGCTCTGTTTTCTTGGCGTAGTTGGTGTCCAGATCACTCTGGATCTCGCTCTTGATTCCGGACGCAGCAGCAGAGATCTTGTTGTCAACATCGGCTACGGCCTGCTGTGCCTGTTGGGCACTCTGCGCCGCTGCACTGGCCTGGGCCGTGGCATTGGCAACTTTTTCATCCATCAACGACACAAAGCTCTGATACCAATCGCTGCTTGGCTCTACCATACCGTTGCCGGTCAGCGCCTTCAAAATATTCAGCTTTCCGTTCGGACGACTTTTCCACACATAACTCTGTCCTTTTTCGTTGGAGCCTGTGGCCGTGATTTCAAAATCAACTTCGCCGTCCACCGTTGTGACATTCTCGTCGATCAACCAGCCAAACCGAATTGTATCGCTGTTATAGGTCACATTGACAGGGGTCGCGTAGTTCTCATCCCCGTCCTTATTCACAAAATGCACCTGCAGCATCATGTCCAGCAGGTCAACGCCATCGTAGTAGCGCGGCATCTGGAACGGGATGAACTGACTGTTCTTCTCCTGCGTAATATTGATCTGGCTTTCATCCAGCTTGATATTTTTCAGCTCGTCAATGCTGGAATATTTGTCGTCCCTGTAGCTCGAATACCAGGTATATTTCCCACTGATGGCATAATCGTCGGAGGCAGAATCCGCCATCACAGCGAAAGCCTCATCATCTGCCGCCATCGACATGATCATAGGCTCGGCGCTCTGCACTGCCGTCTGTGCCATGAATTTCTTCTTCGATTCTTCAAAAGAAAGTGCCAATAGTTCCACCTCCTGTAACTTTTTAATAATAGACTAAAACAAACTGTATACCGTAACTATCTCCGGATGCAAGCTGTGCCCCATATGTGTTTCCATTGGCCCAAGCGGACTGCGTGCTGTTTACTCCGACGCCGGGGGAACCGGCTGACGCTAGGCCAACCAGTGTTCCGCCTGTAAACGTAAAGTTATTCACGCCTGGATTACAGGTCTTTACAATAGTTGTTCTTTTCAAAAGTCCGCTTACACTTCCGGCACGTACAGTACCGCCACCGGTATGGTATCCGCCCGGAACCTGAACTGTTTGCCCTGGGTCAATAGTAGCTGACCACGCTCCATTATTCGTCATGGTTCCGGTCATGTTTACGCCACTTTCGCTTGTATAATGCACGCCGTTCAAAACGTTCCCGTTTATTGCATTTCCAAGTTTACTTGCCGGGAATCCGCAATAGCCATCCGTTGTGCCAAGAACTGAAGTGTCAGTCCCCAATGCATACGCACCATACGGCGGACGAATACAAAAACGCTTCACGCCATCGCCATTCTTGCATAGCCAATACGATGCAGTTGGGTCTGTACTCACACCGACGTTTTTGAATTGGTCATTCAGATAGGTGTCGGCCTGGCCGCCTGCCTGCGGCGACAGCGCACGGTTCGGCATCGTCCCGATTTTGATATTCTTATCTCCGGCATAAAAGGTGTCACCCTTTACAACTCTTTCTGCTGTTGCATCAGCCATTGCCAACTTAGAATTGGTCAGTCCGGTGGCTGGCCCCATCAAACTTTCTGCCATGTCACTTTACCTCCCAATACACGTCCACATCACACACCGGCTTTTCCCAGCATTTGATCGTCACCTTACCGTTACCCGGCGTACACTTCCCAGCTGCAAAAAAGCCAAGCGCTTCCTGTTTATTTTCATTTTTTGTTCTGTCATCTGTCTGCGTGGACTGCGGGATCCCAAGCATCATGTCTGGCGTCATTGCATTGCCGCCGCCAAGTGGGGTCACACTCTGCGTCTGGGTGTAATAGCCGCTGGTGCTGATCCAGCTGTTCAGCGTAAAGGTGCCCATATACAGCTGCGATCCAATCTTCTTCACACCGCCATTACCGGTCCCGATATACAGCGTGCCAGCACTGTCAATGGCCGGTTCTCCATATTTCAATGCGGTAGGCGCTACAGCCGCCTTGCTGCAGGCATCCAGTCCGCCCTGTCTTTTTAATCTGATTCCCATAAAATGCCTCCTTTAATACGCGCCGCCGTCAATGGATTCCTTGTCGTGCAGCTCCCCCAAATAAACTCCAATATCGTCCAGAAAAAATCTCTCAATAGAAATGATCATGTCGCGCAGCATATTAAACTTGTCTGCATTAAAAACAGAAAGGAGCAAATCACTGTTCTCGGACTTACCAAGATAGTCATTTGCTCCCGTAATATTGTTCGCGTTAATGTATTCGTAATACTTGTCTGCTTTTTTCTTCGTTGTAATCGTCAGATCCTGCATCTTGTCAATCGTGTCAACCGCTGCAGGAAAACTATTCGACAGATCCGTATATTTACTATTCATACTTATTTACCCCGTGACCGTTGCAGTCGGCACAAGAACAACCGTGTTCGGATAGTACGGGTAAAACCGCGCCATCTTCACTGTCATCGTACCGCTTCCCAGATCAAAATTGATTGAATTTATCATATACTGCCGCGGCTCCTGTACGTCAGCCATGTGTGCCGTATAGCTCACCTTCTGGTTCACGTCCAGCCACGGTATCAGGATACACTCCACACTAATGCTGTCCGTCAGGCGGCTCCCAACATACAGTTCGTACTCGGCACGCTGTAAAGCCAATTCATCAGTATAAATTTTTTCATAATCTCCGCCGCTGCAAATCTTGATGCGTTCCCCAATCTTGTCAATCGTGAATGGGCTGTCCGGGTTTACTACATAGCCGATGTTATCACAGGCAAAATTTGCCTTGTCCGCCGCAGCCTGTTCAGCTGTGGGGGTAGCTGCAACTAACCGCGCCATAGCATGAACCTGTGTCTGGCCGACAAAAATAATCTTCTCTACCTTGTTTTCCTTCTTGTATTGGACAACATAGTATTTCCCCTTCTCCATCGTGCCAGCGGCAATCGCTGTATCTTCCCCTGTGTCACTCAAGGCCGAACGGTACAGCGTGAACGGCCCATAAGTCACATCGCTCTTGGCCCCCGTGTTTGGGTCAGTCACCGTGTTGATGATTTGGACCTTACACCCTGTCTCGTTGGTTTGCGGCGCTAAGAAACTGAACTTCTTGCTGCTCGTCACAGAGGCTCCTGTCACTCGGAAAGTATACACGCCGTTCTCATAGCTGCTGTTGTCGGAATAGTAATTGCTCTTGGTTGTCTCGCCCCATACCTCAATTACATTCTTGACCTCACTGAAGCTGTTTGTCAGGCTTTCGCTGATAACGCAGCCGTCAAATACAGTGTTATCTAGTACAACAGGCTCACCATTGTCCATCGGCACACGCTGGCACACAAACGTAGCCCCATCAAAAAACATCTCGTAGCTGTAATACAGGTCGCGTAATTCTGTCAGCATATCCCACACCGTCGAACCGGTGTCCCACTTCATATTATACGGTACAGTTTCATTTTGATATCCTATCCTATAACTACTGCACTGTCCTAATTGCGTTACAGTTTTTATTATAGCATCGCGGATTTCACTGCCCTTCGGTATCTGCGTTTCGCTGCCGATAAGCGTGCCGCCCAGCGTGCCGTTCAGTGTGCTCACCAGGTCCAGGCAGCTCACCTTCAACGTTCTCGTGGTTGCGTCATAGGTAAAGGAATTATCATTAAAATTGTAGACACCCTTTGGATACCATACAACCTCCCCTGTCCTCTGGTTCAAAAACCCAACAAACACCCGCACATGCTTGTCAATCCAGATTCTCGCCGTCTCTGCCGTAATGTAGCTTTTGTCCTTTACCAGAATCGTGGCATCAAAGGTATTGCGCACATCACTGCCTGCATCGGTAGAAATGCTGCCATCCAAAAACACGCCCTGAATTTCATCAATAACCATGAATTTCGCGTTCATCAGTTGAATCTTCGTATAGACTGTCTTGACTCTCTGCTGGAGCAGCTTTATGTCAGATTGTTGTACATCGTACATGATCACCCCTCCACATCACAGTCAATAAAGTTGTTGTCATACAGATCGCGGGAACTCTCCGGGTCACCAATCTCCACCCAATCAAAGCTGTGATGTACATAGCCTTCAATCGCGTCGTTGTCCTCCGTGACACCGTTGGTAATACTCACCATCCAAACGCGGCCATCTGTCAATTTCATGATCTTAGGGCGTCCGTTGTTCAAAAAATCTTTGATTTCCTCACGATATTCATACGCGCCCTCTGTCATGTATTCGCCGTCAGACCCCCTCGGCAGGAACATCATCTTAAACTGACCGCTGTCATAGTCAGCATCACCGTTGCGAATGACAACAGGGTACTTGCCACTCAATGGCACAACAGTATTGCTCTGCCCATTCCGTGTGATAGTTCCCTTTTCCAATTCCAGATCACTGCTGTAGCCAACTTCTTTTTCAAACAGGAAACAGCCGACAAAATGCGGCGTAATGCCATTTTTGTTGACGTAACCTTCTTTGTTGTCCACAACAGGTACCAGTGCATATTCATACCCCACACCATTGGCCGCATAGCGATCATAGCGTTCAAATTCCAGATCTTTCGCCTCATGCACAGGCACATCAAACAGCGTCACCCAATTATAACTGCCGGTTCTGCGCCGCTTGATGCGGATGGAGCTGATCTGCTGGATCATGTAACTGATGTTGCCGCCGCGCAGGTTGCCGTCTAGGTCTGCGCTCATAATCGTGTCATAGTCCCAGCTCGGGAAATCTTCTCCTTGATCTTCCACGCTGCGTGTAACATACAGGTGATCAAATACGCCGTTCTCAATAACTAAACTGTTAGCATTGTCCGTGATCACATAGGTGTTGTCTGCACTATGCTTGTATCCGGCTACGCAGGTTCCACAAAAAAACATAGTCCTTCCCTCCTTATGCGTTCTGGGCCGTGATCATGGCCTCAATACTGCGGGCAACAGCTCTGACCTCGCACACCTCGCCAATGCGTCGCAGCTGGATCAGATATTCCTCGCCGTCTCCAAGCGTCGGCATAGATCCACTGTGGATCGAATAGGTAAGACTGCCGCTGGCGCTCATGCATTGTACCTCCAGATACTTAACCCTAACGCCTAACATATCGTCATCTGCTTCAGCATCTCCCGCCATCACAGAGCCTTTCATAAACCAGCCATCGCGATATATCAGGGCCAGAACATTGCCGGACTTGTCAATCAGTTCCATGATGCGTTCGCCCTCTGTAAAACCATACCCCAAAAGTTTGATCGTAAAATCTCCCTGCACTGTAAAGCCGTCGTCAAAAATAACGCGCCGACCCTGGCTGCGCATGTCGATCATGTGCCGGTCATGGATGTAGACCGGTTCATCGCCACCTTCATAACGGCCAGTCACCGTTCGGATATTGCAGCTGATACGCACCGTGCCGTCGTTGTTGTTAGACAGGTCAACATAGGTCCAGTAGGTTGGCGTGATAAACTTGACGCTGAACGGTACATATCCAGTGTCAGCCGCCATACCGTTCAGGGTTTCGCCAGTTGCACGCAGGTAATACTTTGTGCCGTCCTCCAGATTTTTTACCGTATACTCCAGCGTGTTCACACCATACAGCGTTCCACTCTTGGTGATCAGCACACGATTAGCGTTGTATAACCCAACGGTATAGGTGTTCAGCGGTTCGTTTTCTGCCTGACTATAGTTCAGTCTGACAGTTATCTCGCTATTCTGCACGATCTGGTCCGTCAGCATATTGCTAAAGCCGAATTGTGGCGTTGTAAAGCATCGGAAACTCTTTTGGCTCGACCAATCACTGGCCGTACCCTCTTTGTTGAACACGCGGATTTCACAATAGTAGTATTTACCATTCTGTAAGACCCCGCCATTGATGACATGATAGGTACGCATCCATTCCGTTTTTTGGCTGTAGACCTGACTACCTGTTTCATTGTCATAGATGACCAGTTCGTTTGCAAAGACCTGTTCACCTTCATAAGCAAAGTTGATGTTTGCGCCAACAGCGGCGTCAAACGATGGGATAATATAAAGCACCGGCTGTGCCACTCTCATCACTCCCCTTTTTAACAAAACAAAAAGCCGCCCAGTAGTCAAAACGACCACTGAGCGGTGTAGATTGAATTCAATCGTTATTTAATTCTTCTATACACATTCCAAGAAAAATACCATCGACCATACAGTCGGGTGATTGTTAAGCGATGTTTCTGTGCATTTTTTACTCCGTCGATTCGATGTAAATGTCCTTCCAGTTGTTCTGCGGCACCTTCACACGGACAACCGTTCCCACCGCCAAGCCTTGTTTATACGGCAATGTGTATGTGCCGCCAAAAGCAGCCACTGTATACATGCCGCCATCATTTACAGCCGTCACCTGCCCGATCGAAGTCCGGTCATAGCTTGCCTTATTGATCAACCGCTCACAGCCCTTATGGATCTGTACAGCCAACTCCTTAATGGCCTCAACAACTTCTTTGTTCAACAGATGCCACCTCCTTTACAAAAATAGAAAAAATCTCCCACCACTCACCCGCAGACGACACAAATGCATCGTCCGCACTCCACTATAAATCAATCCTTAAAACTTATCTCTTACTGAACTCCTGGGCAAAGATACCACCAACTCTGTCATGCAGCACACGCGCAAAGCTGTCCGGGTCGTTCACACCGTACATTTGGATATCACCCACATTGACCACCGGGGCACTGGTCATATTCGGCTGCGTGATCTCCACACTCTTGATACTCCGCTGGTTCATATGCGATGCAATAAAGCTCTCCGGATCAAGACCAAACTTCCACAGGTTTGCACTCGGCTGTGCCGGGATAACGCTGCTACCCTTCTCAATCAGGCTGTACTGGCCGTAACTCGGCTTGCGCATCTTGATCTCGGGGCCTTTCTCGTCCGTGATAGCAATATGGGTGGTTGCAGCGTTCAGAACACCGGTGGCATAACGTGCAACCCTCTGTGTGGCAAGACTTCCACCGCCGCCATTTACACTAAATCCGTTAGCAATAACACTTGCCTGTTTTCGCGCCTGAACAAGCTTTGAAATCTCTTCCTGTTCACGCTTATAAGAGGCAATGGCCTCATTAACTTTTTGAATTACAGTGTCATAATCAAGGCAAAGTGATTTGCAGGCATCTTTTACAGCGGCAGAAATTTTTTCATGCGCATCCTTAGTTTTAACACCAGATTCTTCCATCTTGATGTCAGCATTTACAAGATACCCAATAATTTCTTCTGTACTGGCACCATGCTGCTGCGCCAGCGCAATAATACTATCCATTTGAGCTTGGCGCTGCTCGTTGTCCATTTGTGTACTGCTTGCAATCGCATAGGTTGTTGCTCCCAGTACAGTCTGCATCTGATCTCCGCTCAACTGTGCCTGGTCGGAGACTCCAAGCAACATATCAATCGAATTTTGATACTGCTCACCTGTGATACTTGTGTTTTCTGTAAGCGCAGTTGCATAGTCAGACAAAATCTGCGTAATCGTGTCTGACGTACCGACATGTCGCTCAAGCAAATATGCGAGACTAGCTACTTCGGCATCTCTGGCACCTTGAGAAATATCTTTCTCGTCGATGATTGCTTGTGTATATTCTTTCGATTTTTGAATTAGCAAATCGAAGCTTTGACGTGTATTACCTTGTGCAGCAGTATACTCCTGCATAATTCCGGCACGCTGCGCACCGACAAGATTTCCGTCCTCTAGTGTTTTAGAAAGTTCTTGTTCTGTCTTTGTATACTCTTTATTCTGAGCCGATGCAGCTTCAACTACTGCACGTAAATTTTCAACCGCATTGCGCTGGTTTTCAAGTTTACTTACAATGCCATCAGAACTAGAATCGTCATCACCGGAGCCTACATCAGAACCATCCCCTTGCTGGAACAAACTGCTGTAGTCCGTAGTTTTACTGCCGCCGCCGCCACCACTCGCAGCATCCTTCGCATTACTGATAGCTTCTTCCAGCTTTTCAATGGATTCCGTAATGCTGTCGATCTGGTCAGTAACACCGCCGATTTCCTTCATGTTGGCAAGAACGTCATCCTTGTAGCCGGAAATTTCACCGCTCATGCCGTCCAGACTCATATCAGTAAAGTGTGCCGCTGCCGCCAGCTGGAGCTGATAATCCTCCCAGCTCGTTCCGATCAGGCTCATGGCCTCGTTCCACTTTTCCTTGACCTCGTCCAACTTCTCAATTTCGGCCTCAATGGCTTTGTCGTAGGCATCCTTACGCTTATTGATGTCATCGATCTCAGCCTCGATTTTTTCATCAAAGGCTTCCTTCTCTTTATCAATATCGTCAAGGCGGTTATCGGTTTCCTCGTCGTAGGCATCTTTCAGCTTGTCGATTGCATCAATCTCATTCTCAACAGCTTTGATAACATCATCGCGTTTCCAGTCTCGCATCTGGTCATCCAGTGCGGTCTGTGCGTCGTTCACTGCCTCCTGGTCAGCAGCCCAGATAAAGCCCTGGTTGCGGTTGTAGATACGCACAGTGCGGTTGGCCTGCGCCTTAGCCAAAGCGTCTTTCAGCTCGGCCAGCTTTATAGCACGGTCTTCCTCATCGTTGGCATCCTGCAGTGCTTCCTTTTTCTCCTCAAGCTGCTTTTTCTCTTTCTCCCAGGCTTTATCCTTGGCGTCTTTCTCTTCCTTGATGCGCTTGGTGGTAGCGTCCAGCTCCTTGTCCTTGGCATCCTTGATCTCGTTCAGATGGTCGATCTCGGCCTCCCAAGCCTTGTCCTGTGCCTCTTTCTCCTTGTTCAGTGCCTTTTCGCGTTTTTCAATCTCATTCAGGGCAGCCTGACCATAGATTTTCAGCTTGTTGGATTCCTTTTCAAGGGCAGTTTTCTGCTTTTCCAGCGCGGTTTTCTGCTTTTCAAGGGCTTTCTTGTTCTCTTCAAGGGCCTTGGAGTTTTCTTTAGTCGCCTTAGTGCTGGCGGTGGTAGCTTTGTAGGTGCTCTTCACCAGCGGATTCTTACCGGGCATATAGTTGTTTCCAGCTGTGCCAACAAACGAACCAACGCCTGGGCTTCCTGCATCCATAGCGTTGCCGCTTACAAGCGCGTCGCCATATCCACCGACAAAACCGTTCTTCAACAGCCGCTGCGTTTTCTCGTGGTTGAACACGATTGCACCATGCGGCAGGTTCACAAACTCGGCACCATTATCGCCAACAGTGTACCATTTGCCAGTATGCGGGTTCACGACAAGCTCATTGCCGATTTCACCAACCAGAGTCTTGCCGCCAGAGGCATTCGGAGTACCAGCAGCACTATTATGCGTATCGCTGGATTTACTACCGCTTCTCTTGCCAAAAACAGAAAGTCCATTGCTGACCGCGGAAATAATCGTGCCCTTTACACCGAAATTCAATGTGATAGGCACTTCCCGCTTCAAGCTATCAATAGCCTTGCTGACATTGGCAATCTTGGTCTGACAAGTAGATGTGTCCAGCGTAACGGGGACATTGCTCAGAGTCTTCGTGAATTGTTCTGCCTTTTGATTCTGGACATCAATCTCGTTCTGCGCTTGCGTTGTATCAACCGTGCAGCCAATATTGGAAAGCATCTGGGTGGTTTCTTTGGCCGTATGCTCAACACCATCGATCTTACCTTGTGCGTAATCAAGTGCAAAAGTAGAAATTTCCAGCGGAGTCGGGTCCTTCAACTGCTCCTTTTTCTGTGTAAGTTCAGTAACTTTGTCTTGTGCCTGTTGTACCTCGGCGGTCAACTTATCAAAATTATCCTTACCGTTGCCATCGGCATCATAGGAACTCTGCGAGTTAAGGGCTTCGTTATATTCCTTCTGCTTCTCTGTAAGCTCTTCCTGTGCCTTTGCAAGGTCATATAAGTTTTGCACACGGCCTGTTGCACGGATTGTCTCCGTCTGACTTTCCGTCAAAACACCATTCGCCTTTGTAGCCTCATCGACAATATCTTCAATACTCTGGTTGATCTGGCTGGCATCTGCACTGGAAAAAGTCTCTTTCAACTTATCCTGCAACGTCGTCAGCTGTTCATTCAAAGCCTGCCAAACAGGGCTGTTCTCAGCATCGTCACCCAAGGCGTCCATCTGGTCCTGGATATCGTCGATCTGCATACGCAGGTTGTCAACCGGGTTGCCCAGCAGGCTGCCCCAGTCAAACTCCCAGCCATACTCCTGCAACTCACCCCAGATACTCTGCACATCCTCCATCGAAAGGTGGAGCGCGTCCGCAAAGTCCTTTGTGGTTTTATTTGCCGCAATCGTAATCTGGTCCTTGGCATCCTTGCTCATAAGACCGGCCTTGATTGAGTCTTTCAGGAAGTTGTTAAGCCCGCTTGCATCAGCACTGCCATCACTGGCCTGCTTAAAGTAGCGGTTCAGGCGCTTCACATACTTAGCAATGTCACCTTGATAATCCTCGGGGATCGTCAGTTCGACAGCAGCCTTGAACTTTTCAGTACCGATTTTGCCGTTTTTCAGGCCCTCCGCAATCGCCTGTTTTGCCTTGATGATGCTATCATACATATCACCGGCTTCACTGGCGTTCTGCGCATTGACCCAATCCTGATATGCACCGCTATTCTGCACAAGCAGGCTGTACTGCATCTGCAGGTTTCGGCAATTTTCGCGTAACTGCTTGCTCTGGGCCTCCAGCTCGGAACGTGCCTTTTCAACCTGCTCTGCATTCTCGCCTTCCAGCTCGCCGTTCTGCTGCACTGCAGTGTTCAGTGCCTCCAAGTCAGCCTTGACCTGGCTGTACTTCATCTGGTTCTGACTGTATGCAAGCTTGATGTTGGCTTCAGCCTCATCGATCTTGGCCTGCGTGATTTTCTTAGCCATGTCAGTGTTCAGCTTCACATAGCCATTCTCAAAATCAAGCGCAGCAGCGTACTCGCCCTGCTCTTTGATCAGCTCGGAATAACTGTCACTGGAAACACCTGCCGTTGTGCTCTGGCTCTGCATTGCTGCAGTAACCAGGCTGATTGCCTTCGTGGCATTGGTCGCCGCAGAAAGCGCATTGGCGGTGAACTCGTTGGTGTACTTGATGCTCTCACCGGTGACAAGTCCAGCCTTGACCAAAATGTCAATCAGGTCGCTCATGGAAATGCCAAGTTTGTCTGCGGCACCCTTCATGTTGTCGTAAGCTTGAACCTGCTCTTTGGTGTAAGCAGTAATTTCCGTCCCGGCATTCTCCAAACTACCAATGTCGATCAAATCAAGATCATCCAGTCCGTCAAGGCTCTGCACACTGGACTTTATCGTTTCAACAATATCTTTCGCGTCTTCCTCGGTAATGTCAAGGTAATCTGTCAGGGCACTGTAATCGATGTCATCAAAAGCGTCTTTCGCAACAGTCTTGTATTGCAGTACATCACTTTGGATGTCATGCATACTCTTACCGACATAATCGCTGGTATGGCCGAATCTCTCAATTAGTTCCTCTGCGCCACTGCCAGCAATCGCAGCAACATCCGCCCCAGTCAGCTTCACGCCATCCACAATCTGGCCTTCTGCCGCCGCAAGCATACTGTTTACGTGTTGCATCTGGCTATTCACGCGCATATCCAGACCTTTGGCGTCAAGTTCAAATAACTTGTCAAGGTCGATTTTGCCATTTTTATCTGTAGCGGCACCAACAATATCATCCAGGTACTGCGTCATTTCGCGGTTAGTAAGCGGCACAAGCCCATTGTCGGTTTGCAGCATCGGCGTATAGGCAATTTCAATTTGATTGTCACCCTTGCCAAACTCGTTGTACTCACCTTCAGCGGTGGACCAGTCTCCGGCGCTTACATCCCAACCATGTGTCTTGATAGCGGCGCGGTATTTATACATGTTCTCCGCGTTCCACTTGATAATGTCACGGTTAGTGTTGCTAACGTTACCGTACTGTTTCTCGGATTCTGTCAACTTGGCTATTGCCTGCTGGCTTTCATTGTAGGCTGTGTTGCTTGTTTTCAGCACTTCCTGCAAGCCAAGCTGGGCAGCTTTGAGCTTGGTGGACGATTCGAGTTCGTCGGCCTGTGCATTCATGTACTGTTTAATGTAAGCATTGTTAGCATCAGAAAGATCAGTATGATAATCGTTTTCACTTTGGTTAAATGCAGCACTCCGTATTGCACCAATGGCGTTTTTACCATCTTCTACAGCTTTCTTAATTGCAATATCATCATCTTTTGCAACAGCTTCGTTGTAGTCCTTCTGTGCCTGCGCCAAATTCTCATACAGTTCATTGTATGCAGTAGTTGTCTGGATCTGATACTTAGCTGCCTGCTGTGCAAGCTCCTCATTTGCGGATGTTATTTCCTGAATGTTCTGTAACCACGCCTTACCCTGTTCAGTAATTGAATCCTTAATATTTTGACTTAGCGTTTTGTCGTTTTGAACATCTGTTAAGAAATCGTTATATGCCTTTTCTGCTCCAGAAGCGTCACCTTGGAAAGCGATATCAATAGAGAATTTCTCACCATCGCTGTTTTTATATGTGTTTTGTTTAAAACCATTCGCGGCAGCATACTTTTCGAGTATTTGCAGATCACTAGCGGTAAGATTGTTTACGCTGGATCCGTATGTGTCAAAACGAGACATGTTACGCTGTGCAGTCTCAATGGCACGCTGATTGTTTTCACTGTCCTTATCAGTTTCGGTCAAGAATGCGTTCGCCTTTTTCTTAGCCGCTTCATCCAATAACCCGATTTGTTTTTCAAGACCCCCATTGACAAGGTCGATGCCATTTAACTCGTCGCCATATTTCTCTGACAACTCGTCCTGTACACCAATCAGCTTTTTCCGTGTCTCGTATGCCTCGTTTTCGGTCAAATTCCCGTCATCAAGGGCTTCTCTGAGTTCTTTGATCTGGTCAATGTAGCTTTGCGTATCCTGTATACGTTCGTTTACAGCAGTGGCCGAGTCAAGCGCCGCTTCACGATAGCGCTTTTCTGCCGTTGCAGCATTATAGACTGCTTTAACCACGGCGTTAAACGCAGCAGACACAGCTAAGGTTACTCCCATAGAAAGCAAACTTGCGCCAACACCCTTTAACCCGCCAATAACAGTATTAGAAATTTTTGCAAGCCGCTGCTGAGATTCTGCAAATGCCGTAGTAGAAAGTGCTGCCGCATCAGTTTGCTGGACATAAACTTTTGCTTGAGCAGAAGCGTTCGCCATGATTTTGTCAAACTGTTGTAATGCTTTTTGCGGCCCCTTATCAGCAACTTTATCCATATACTTTTGGATTGCGGCTAAATCAACTTGCAGTTGTGCATTTGTTTCAGTGCTGCCCTGTGTTATTAGTTTGAAGATGGCACTTATATCAGTTTTTGCACGACCAAGATTAGTAGACAATCCGTCTGTAGTGAAATCAATCTTCTGCGCTCCTAAATCTTTCAAGGCTTTATTGATTTCATTTATTGTATTACCTGCAATAGTTAGTCTCGTTTTTCCGAACTGCTCACTATCTCCAGTTGTTCCGAAAAGTGTTAATATCTTTTGTTGATATCCCATTATAGTGTGATATAATAGGATACAAGGTTATGTATCGAAAACAACAAGGGAGGCTAACATTATGAGTAACGAAATTGACTATGTGTGTCCAATATGTGGTGAATGGTCTGATACAACGGATAGATTCCCCGTTTGTGAATTTTGTGGAAACGAAGATGTAATCATTGTTTCTCGTGACGAAATCAGCGAAATCCAAAATGACATCAGAAAATTACCAGAGCCAGCGCGGCGCAAATATCTTACAGAGGACGCAAATAGCGATATTGAGCGTATGGGTATCATGACAACCGAATACATTCGCCAAAAATACGTCTTTAACGACCCACGCTTCAGCAAGTCAAAATTCAACGAGCGTGAACGCAAAGAAGAAAAGGACTACCAGGAATTCAAGGAACAAAGCAAACGCGATGTCGCTGCCTACTACGGTCACCCGACCATCACCTGCCCAACCTGCGGTAGTACCAACACCAAGAAAATCTCCGGGCTGTCCAAAGCGGCTAGTGTAGGACTCTTTGGTATCTTCTCACAAAAAGTCAAGCATCAGTTCCATTGTAACTCCTGCGGGTACGAGTGGTAACATAGAAAAGGACCGCCATGTTCTTACACATAGCGGTCTTTTGTTTTTACACTAAAGAAAAGTCCCACCTCTATAAAGAGATGAGACTTTCATGGCAGTAAGTTTGATTATGGGCTTCATAGCTCGTAATGATTGAAACCAACACGTTCTAGTCGTTTGCCGAAGTTCATCGCGCAACTCGCCCTCCCAATCCTACCACCATTATTTTATATGATTCAAAGCGGAAAGTCAATACCTTTAAGGAATTTTCTTCAAACCATATTTTAAAGAATCATGAATATTCCCATCATACGCACTTCTTATGACTGTTTTCTTGAAATCCTTATGTTTTGGAATTTTTCTTGCAACTAATCTAGCGTAAGTATTTGGTATAAAGTCAGCTAATTGCAATCCAACAACATTTTCACTTTTTGGTTTAAATTGAATATCTCCAACATGTGTTTGGAATGTATGTGCTGTATAGTACATTGTGCCTAATGCTTGTAACTCATAAAAGCGTTGCCTTAATGGGGCATTCCCCGGTTCTTGCAAAGACTCATAACAAACATCACCGTAAGCATTGTTTACTGTAAGAAAATGACAATAGTTTTCCATTAGCATTTGTAAACCAATCGTGAGATTATTATTTACCTCGCCTGGATACTTTGACTTTAATAGCCTTATGTCGATGCAAGTCCCTATCGTTATTATATTGTGGCTCTTTAGTATCCTTGACAGCCCGGCGTACAATTTATTATACGCTGAATTTGCTCTAAATATGGAATAATATTGATTTGTGATTTTACCAGACTTTTTTGCTTCAGAAATTTCTTTCTCATGGAGAATATAATTTTCCGAAAGAGAATCGTTTTCCCACAGACTTCTTTTCAGTGTATTAAAGTCTCTTGTTACGTGAGGTATTTCAGACTCCTTGATGATTACACCGCCAACACAAGAGTAATCATTACCAATATTGCTTTCATCTAGGTATAGAATATACTTATCCATTGAAAACGTCCTACTTCAATTTCATATATCATATAGATATACTACCATACATGTAGACTTATTGCAATAAAGTATTCGTCATCCAGTAAATTTTATTATAAACAATCTACCACAATAACCTCGCCTTCTTCTCATCATTGGCAGCGGACGAGAACACGCCTATAATTTTTATAACCTTCTCGTGGCTTTCCCACGATGTTCTGACTGTCTTTCCTCCCATCCGGCCTAAGCCGTAGAATAGGGCTACCCATACAGTCGATGAACCAGAAACCCAGAGGTCACACCCTCCATCTGTGCAGGATTTCTCCGGCACGGGTCTCCGGCTGCTGATTAAACATTGTTTGCGCGACTTAGCACTGCTATCGATAGCAGCTTTTCTCTCAGCATATCGCATCCGTGTTGTTGTTTCCGCCTTTCGGCACCGTCACAATGGGTTACTCCCCTGTTTTGGTCACACGGCTCTTAGCCTTTCCCAGCAATTTGGGTATTTTGTACACCAAGGTTGCATCCTACGCAGCTATTCCCGTTGCGTAAAAGGGCATATTTTTACCGGCCTTGGTATTTGTCATAGATGCTACCGCAGACAACGCTGTTGCAATCGTCGGCATTGCATCTCCTGCTTTAACTAATCCGTCCGCGAAATCAAGTGCGGCGGTTCCCATATCAATAAAACCTTTAACAAGTCCACTATCAAGCACATCAGACGAGAAGGACTGGAATGTGGCTTGGAATCTGGACAGCTTGCCCTGCACCGAATCGAGGAACTTGGAGTTTTCGACCTCGGCAGAGTTGCTGTCAGTTGCAAGCGCATTCATAACCTCGTCAAGCTCTTTGTAGTTCTCGATCAAAGCAGCAACAGCGTTGGCATTTCTCTTGCCACCCATGAGTTCGAGAGCTGCGCTGTGTTCCTGATCCGACATTTCGGACCATGCTGCGCCCATTTCTTTAATGATCTCGAACGTAGACTTATAATTTCCCTGTTTATCAAGAATATCGACTTTCTGGTGAGACAGCGCATATAGTGAAGCTCTCAGTTTAGAAGTCGTTTCGGCCATGCCTTCAGCACTTTCACCGGTTGCTTCCAACTCGGTTTTCGTTGCACGAAGATACATAGACACTGTTTTTAGTGTTGTCAATCTGTTGCTTTTATGACCAGCAAAAGCTGGCGCTAAGGACGTTAATCCTTAGTCTGCGCCTATCAACGAACTATCAGCGCAGTTCAGACTATATATTCACCCGTTGCCGGGGTACATCTTCAAGATGTGCGTTACCGCCCACCTCCTGTAGTCGTTACGGATTCTTTACAGATAAATCCGGCCAAATTTGTTGAGAATTAACCGGCTTCTTTTGTCTCTTTGTTATCTATCAAAAACAATGGGTAGATTATATCGTCATTCAGAACTAATTGCCCATCTTCAAGATGGTAGTTGAACGAATTATAATCTGGCAATTTACCATCATTGTAATAATACTGTTCCATGAGTAATTCACATAGATATGTGTTCTTTTCAAGATCGTGCTCCCATAAATACAAGCATTCTATACCATGATAGTTAGCAAGATATTTATGCTTGCCTTTATCTTTTGGTATTCTTTTGCGCTGCACTTCTGTGAGCTTTTTATCTGAGAAGAACAGCGGATTTACATGCCAATAATCCCCCATTACTTCGATTATTAAATTGTGTTCATATAAATAGTTGTCTACCGTATAATAGACAAACGGTTGCTCATTAAGATATGGTATATCAAGCCTGTCTAAAATATCATTAGCAATAACTTGAGGGACTGTACTTGTATTACTCATCTTCCCCTCCTGAAACGCTTTTAATATTTTCTTTCTATGCTTATCACGCCATTCATCGCGTTGACTCCAATATTTTGCGTACCATTCCTGTCTGCACCTTGCAGAGCAAAATGTATTCATTTGATTGGCAAGTTTAGATGGCTTGACATAAAATTCTTTTCCGCACCACGTACAATGTGTTAAAACACTTGTAAAATGTGAATTCTTAGGGCCAATATTTCCCTTTTGCCATTCGTGTTGGCATACCTCGCTGCAGAATCTTTGTGTGCTCTTTTTGTAACACTCAAACTCTTTTCCGCATACTTCGCATTTTCTTATTTCATATGCTAACTGTCGTTGTGCTTTCTTTTGACAATCATTAGAGCAATAGTGGTGTTTGTTTTTATTGTAGTGATAACGGTTTTGGTATACTTCTTTCCCACACCATTCACAATTAAAAGTAACTCCTGTTTTTGTACCTTTTGCTGGCATATTTTTACCTCGTTGAGATTTGCCAACAAAAAGGCCGCCATGTGCTCAACCACATAGCGGCAGTGTTGTTATCTGTAAAGTCTTTCCTCGGTCTTGTCCTAAAATGTTCATTGGAGTTTGACCGATATAGATGTATTCTATCAACGTATTACTACGCTGTTGGGCAAATCTACCCACTGTCTCTGGATTTTGAACAACACGGTTCATTGCTGTTGCCAGCGCGATGCTTTCTTCCAGAGTATTGTTTGCACTTTTTAGTGCAGCTCCACTACGATTGATAGCCTCCCCGACCCCATCCGTAGAAATGGCAAATTTGTTACCAGCGGTATTATACTCATTAACAATTCGCATAACATCGTCAGCTTCTACGCCAAATGCCTGCATAGAAGAAATAACCATGGAGCTTGCGTCGTCTATGCTACTGATACCATCGCCGACATTTTTCAGAAGCAAAGCGGCATCGGAAACTTTTTCAGCATCATCAATATTAAAGCCAAGACGTGCAAAATCTGCTGTACTATTGATAACGTTTGTCAAGCTAGTGCCAAGTGTTTTTGCACGAGTTCCAGCATCCTCCATAAATTGAGAATATCTGGCGCTCGTCTCATCCGTAACCTTCTTCAGCTCGGTCATGGCGCTGTCAATGTCCACAACATTCTGATACACCTGACGCAGTCCCTGCTGAAACGTATTGATTACCTGATTCGCCAGCTGGCTCTTGATGTTGACCTCAAACAGCTTCTCGAGCTTGACGCTCAGCTTGTCCGTCTCTAACCCGGCATCCTGAATATACTTCTTTAGTTCAGACCAATCCTTAGACATCTGGTTGGAGTTTTCCTGCGTAAACATCTTGCTCTTGATCTTTTCATCGTAAGTGTTGAAGAAGTCAACAAACCGAGCATACGCCTCAGTATTCGTAGAGATCTTGCTATTGTTGTTGAAGTACCGCTGCGCAGTGTACATCGTATTCTGCATACTCTTTTCGTATGTGTTGGTGTTACGAGTCTTTTTTGCTTCCGCATTAAATTCTCTGACAGAATGTGTCGCACTTCTTGCATTAGCGCTTAACACTTTCATCAAATCGTCCAAGCTACTAATCGTGCTATTAACATTCGTGCCTACATACTCAAAATCTTTAAATGCACTATTTAATTCTTCATAATTGCGCACGCCAGTATTTTTTGAAACATCGTTTATTTGCACAAGTCGCTTGTATACAGCTTCATACATTGCCAAAACAGCCTTAACTTCATCAGTCTCAGGGTTGCTTTCTTGCAATGTTTGCATCTGCTTGCCGAGTGCTGTAATCTTGCCAGGCAACGCATCAAATGCTTTGTCAGAACTCCCTTTGGCTTTATTTACATCGCTCGAAAATGCCTGTAAGCTCTGATCTAGCTCGTACATCGCATCATCATACGCCTTAAGGTTAGACGTAGACATGTCAGCTTCAAAAGATTCGCGTGCCTTCTTCGCTGCTGCCCAAGCAGATTCCAAATTTGTCAAAGACTCCGGGTTCATAAGGCTTGCATACCCAGCATTTTGTGCTGTGGTATTCTTTTTCATTGCCGTATTATACCGGCGCTCAATATTATCAAACCCAGATAGCGCAGACCGCGCCTTCGTCAGCTTTTGCACAAGGTCGTTCAGGTTATCGCCGAGTGCCTTTACAGCCGCATCATACGCATCAACATTTTCTGACGAGAAATTCTTATTCAACGCCGCCCGTGCAACATCAACGGCTTCAAGTTTTTTGGTATAATCTTCACTGGCCGTCTTGACGGATGTCACATCTGCGAACCGTCCGAAATCGACCCCAGCAAACCGTGTCTGTATACTTGTTGCTGTATTATCAACAGCCTCAAACCGTTTCAGCAGTTTATCGCTCTCGCCAACAGTTGTGTTAATTGTGCTGTTCAACTCATTCTGCGTAGATACAAGTGCTTGCAGTGCTTTGTTCGCGGCTTCATATTTTGTCGCGGTAGGATCGTTATTATATTCGCCTATCGCAGTATTAGCCGCAGTAATCTGCTGATTGAACTTCTGTTTGATGGATTTAATAGCTTCGTCTCCGCCAAGACCCTTGTAATCCGTCTGGCTAAACTTGTCTTTGATGCCGGATAGAGCATTCTCCAGTGACTTCTTCATCGTAGTAGCTTCATCCGAAACCGTTTTCTCAGCCGAAAGCACATCTCCACACTGCTCCGTCAGGCGCGTAAGACCGCTCTGAATACCGGAAAAATCCAAAACGGAAATCTCTCGTCCGGTAAGCATGGTGTTGAAATTCGATTTTATGGCGTCGTAATCTTTCTGCAGCCGGTTCTTTTCACTGGTATCCTTAATCTTCCCAATGTTCAGTCTGATTTTCTCAAGCCCGGAACTCAAAGATGTGACAGTTTTTTCCGTAACCTTAAATCCATCTTTCAGCTTGATATTCATAGCCTGCTGGATTTTGCTTGCAGACTCACGTACCGCATTTGAGGATTTTTCAAGTTTGTCAATTAGGCCGCTGTCATCATTGACCTTTAAATTCAGTTTAAGTATCTTCCCAATCCTGTTAAGCTCTTTCTGAATATCTGATGCATCAAGCTTCAATTTTGATGAAATCTCAATATCCTTGCCATCTAAGTTCGATGCAATAGAATTGAGGTCTACAGTATTATTTAATTTTACATTTACACCAACATCAACAGTTGTGCCAAGTGTCGCAATCTTATTCTTAATGTCTCCAATGTTTGCTAAAGAAATCTTAACAGGGATAGGTGCAACTCCATTTCCAGCGGTCTTTAACTTGTTTGATAGATCGCTTACATCCGGTTCAACCTTTACCTTAATACTTAAATCTTCTGCCATACTATACCTCCTATGGCCCTCGGCCTTTCTCTTCAACGGTTATTTATAGCTAACCGCTCAAGACAAAGGCCGAAGCCTCTGCCCAAACAAATCATTCAGGAAACTGTTTCTTTATAGCTTTTTTTATTTTTGCATTTGCTCGGCTATTTGACCGTGCCACTTCTTCTTTTGCATTTGTAACAAACGGCCGTGGCTTACGCCAATTTGTATAATGGGATCCCCACGGATCAGCAATGCCTTTACCATATCCTTCCAGCAATTTTGCAAATTCAGTCTGGCTGGCTCGGCTGGCTGTATACCCAGGCACACGCGGTCCTTCCAACGATGCAACATCCTTAACAGTCAAAACATGGTCACGCACGGTACTTTTGATGTTAGCTTCATCATCAATACCGCCGCTGCCGCGCCGTTCATACATTACCGGTTCATAAGCACCAAGCACATCATTTTGCACATGCTTTTTCATGGTGTCCTCAACAACCTGTTTGGCCTCACCTTCCAGCGCAATATTGATACGCCGCTGCATTTCTTTCTGTAATGCTGCAATCGAATTTACGGTTTTCGCCACCCGCAATCACTCCTCATTCACAATATTCAGAACCACAGGTTTATGCTGCAATATTTTATCCGCAGTTTCAGCATCTGTTTTTGGCTTCCAGTCGATATTTCGCTCCGGCTCTTTCCCCGTCAACCCGGCCTTCTTGGCAATCTCCACAAGCATATCCGGGTCGCTCAAGCTCTTGATACCACTGGCAATCTCCTCAAACGCCTCAGCCACACGGTCCAGCGGGTCAGGATGCGCCACATTGCGGTAAACAACCATATACTCCTCGCGGCGGTTCTTAATCTCTTCCTGGCACGCCTCATACAGGCCAGCGGTGACCTCGGCAATATCCGGGTGCTCTACAATTTCAATGCCATCACGGCTGTACACAAAATCACAAATGTTATCCTGGTCATTGCCAATCTTTTCCCATGCCTCCGGTGCAAAATACTTTACAACGCCAGCACGCCACGCATAATCAAACAGTGCCGGAACATGGCGGTTCTCCACCTCACAGCTGGCCACAACAAAATTCACAAAGTCCACGCGCTCCTGCACGGTGATATTCTTCTTGATTTCCATATAACAAACTCCCTTCAATCAGCACTCTTTCCAGTGCTTTCCGCTTTTCTTAACCCAGAGCAAATTCTCCTCTGGGTACTTATACAAAAACATCTTGCGCTTCAATTTGGCCTCCGGCGTTGCCATGCCCTTCACATCAATCACTTCGCTGCGCCCATCCTTATAAATAAGGTAGAAATCGCACACATAAGTAATTGCACGCACAGCTTTTCCATCGTGCCGGAACCCTGGCTGCAGCACAAACGACTTTTGCAGCTCATACTGCACTATCTCCCCCGCCGCAGCCAGCGGCAACACAACTTCCCGGTAATATTCCATCTCCGCCTTAGAGTCAAACACGATACCATCGTAAGTTCGGTCCTCCCGGGCAGACACATGATACTTAGACCACACCGAGAATGACCTTCCCGTCAACGATCATGAAGTCGATAGGATCACCGACATTGTAGTTCAGTCCCTCATCGGGGATCTGATAGCCTCTGCCTTCATACTCAAAACCAAGCGCTCCGGTATGCTCGTTGTGGTACACGACTACACCGCACTTCATTTCGGGCAGTCTCACAACCGGGGCGTTGACCGGTTCAGCATCAAAACTGTCGACGGCAACAGGCTCAATCTTAGCCTTCTTGCTTTTGCGTTTGGGTACTGCCACAGCAGCAGCCTCAGCCGCCGCGGTATCAACAAACTTTACTTCGTCCATTCTTCTCATCTCCAAATCTAAAAATAAACAAGGGAGCCTTTCAGCTCCCCTGCTTATTGTGTTTTCTTAAACGGTCAAGGAATTACTCCTCGCCGGTGCCGTCCTCAAAGGTCATATCGTAGATTTCGCCATCCTGGTTGGCATAGCAGTCAAAGGTGATGGACACAGTGGTCGGATCGCCAGTGTTCTGGAACGCCAGGTTGAAGGTGGCCTGCGGCTGTGCCTTGTAGTAGGCCAGATCGCACATGACCTCTTCCTCGTCCTCGGTCTTGAAGGGCATCTCGCCACGGATCTCGAAAGCTTTGGGGAAGGTGTCAGCATCGAACTTAACGCTCTGGACACCCTTGGCCTTGTCCAGGTAGTAGTAAGCAATGTAGTTCTTGTTCTCGGTAATGCCGGTAGCAGTAACCTTCTTTTCGGCAACATTGGTATCGGAAATCGGGGTACCGCAGTCATCGCCAGCAGCAAAAACCTGGACAGTGCCAGTCTTCGGGGTCTCAGACAGCTGGATGCCGTCAGCACCGGCAGTCAGCTCTTCACGCTTCAGAACGGTAGCGGTCTTGGCAATCTCCTTGCCGGACAGCAGTGCAAACAGCTTGACAGGCATAATCTGGGTATCGATCTGCAGTGTGCCGGTGCGCTCGCCGTCAAAGCCAACGCGGTTCGGGGCACCCCAGCCGCCCTTAGCATACACACGGTTTGCCTGGAAGTTGGTGGTAGAAACATTGGCAAAATCAATTTTCATAAAGGGGACTTTAGTCTTATAGTCCAGCAGAACAAGGTTCATAACCTCACGGTTTGCCATATTAGGATTCATCTTAGCCATAATAGTAGCCTCCTGTTTAATTTGTTTGTCTTTATCCATCACGACATCTTCTTAAACCAGCTGTCTACCTGGTGGTCCTTCCCACCCCACACGCTGTAGTTAAAATCAGAAATGTCGTTGACTTGTTTGATTCGTTGGCGGTTAAAAGTGTCATGCACCTGGTACACCGTCAAATCCCAGATGTTAGCCATATTCAAACTGTCATGATATGTCGCCAAAGCCGAAATAATATTCGCAAGCTCATAGTCCGGGTCAGCTTTTTTGCCGCCGCGCTGGTTTTTTTCGTACTCCGCTTTCTTACGGTAGAACTCTTCAAACTTCTTGCGCGTTCTCTCGTCCTTGTACTTGTGTTCTTTCTTTTCTTTCGGCGGATCTATGTAAGCACACTGCAAACAAACATCACATACCAGTGTCCAGTTTTTGGCGTTTATAACACCATCCACTGTAAAAGCCCCGGCTTCATCCTTTGCCGGATTCACAAGAAAACACTGGTGCGTTGGCTCATACTCCACTGGCTCTGAAATAAAAAAGCCCAGAGCCGAGATCACATCAGCTCTGGTTCCTTCTTCCAATGTCAGCAGTGTAAAAACGTCCAACTGGTCAATTTCTTCCGGCGTGATATTTGGCATTTTCTGCCCGCCGTGTTTCAGCAGCAATTTCAAGCGCTCCACAAAATCCTTTGGGGTCATTAACAACAGCGATAATGCGTATTGGTATGTGTTATACCCCTTCATGCAGATGTCTTTAAGGCGCGGGGAATGGATACGCCCAACTGTCTCCACTTGGAACCCGATTGGGTTCAAAAGCTCAAAGTATGGTAATTTCATCTGCTGTTCCTCCGGTTAAAATCCACAGCCTCATAGCAAATGCAGCGTCCATAATATTTGTTGTTTGGCTTGTAAACTTCATCACTGACAAGGTTCAGCTTACCAATGCCAAAATCTTTGCTTCCGTTCAACAGCCTGTCCACGTCGGCGGCCAGTATATCCACTCTGGTGCCAACCGTCCCCTCTCGTTTATAGCTCTGCATAATTTTTTTGTGGCAATACGCAAATATGTACAGGTACACCCGGTATGCAGTTGTTGTAGGCACTTTTGCAACCACTGTTTCCATACACAGGTATGTATCTGTCGTTTCGTTCGTGTCGTCAACATACTCGTACTCAAAAATATGGCCGCAAGAGTCCGGGTCGTCGCCTAACAACATTTCATCGGTATCAGTATCCTCATCCACAGGGCCAAGTAACACGTCGATAATATCGGGATCGTTTGCAAAAACCGACGCTACTTTGTGCTTATACGCACCAAGTTCGTTCAAATTCATGCATCCACCACCTTTATTACCACGCTGTCCTGGCTGTTTCCGTCAGGTGCTCGCACCGTAAGTGTAACTGTGTGCCCATTCAAGGTTTTATCATTAACAGCCGAAACACGACAGCTGTCTCCATCCACGCGGTCCCATATCGTCGAATTGGCAAAATATACCTTTTCATTCAACATGCTCTCGTCGGGCTGAATGGTCCAGACACATCCTGCATAAGGCTTTCCGTCGCGTGTCGCGTGGAACACCTTACCGCGCCCACAAATGCGCACTTTTGCATCCCCTGTGTATTTGATAGCCACATCGCCCGTGTCAGGTACTTTTTTCGGCTTATCATAGTCACAAAGCATCTTGTCGCCATTATCTGTGTCTGGGTTGTACTGGTCTTGTTCAAGGTTCAACACCAAGAAACCAGTCTGCTGGTTATCGCGGTCATAGCGCTCTGTCATACCATCCACACAGGTAATACGGTATGTCTTTGGTTGACCGTTGATTTCTTCCAGCATAAGCCGCTTATCTACGTCCAAAAGTGCGGACTCCTCATCGTAGGAGATCTTCACCTGGAACTCACGGCTGGAAAGTGTCATCAGCTTATTCTCAGAAAGGTTCGAGAAATACGGCTTATCCACAACAGCCCAACGGGTCACGATCTCGCCGGTCTCTACGTCCTGCCACTGAATACTGCGGTTACACAGCTCAATTTTGCCGCGCACCGTAATCTCATCATCAGCATCACGCTCCGTAATCAGCCAATGGCTCTTACTCCACAGCATAATGTGCCCGATCTCAAAATCATCACCCGGCATGGTCCTAATGACCTTCTGGTTCGTTACCGTGCTAGAGATAATCTCCATATGGTGCTTGATTCCGTCAATCTCGACCTCTTTATATGCTGGCGAGTCTGGCCCCATTTTGAGCGTGTCGTGCTTTGATTTTTGAATAATACGGTCGCGGCGGCTCGTACCGGGTCTGCCCAATATGGCGGCATACATGTCATAGTTCATGTGTACCACCTCACTGTGTCAGTCCGGCAATCTCACCGTTTCTAAAGGAATACAGGTTGATCTCGCCGCGCAGGCGGTGCTCTGTCGTAGTCATCAAATCTGTCATTTTCTCCAGCAGGTTCGCCGGGCTGTATAAGCTGAAATCCTTGGTGTTCAAAGCATTCTGCAAGGCATCCGTATTGTACACAAACGGCTCAACGAAATGAAGTACCATTCCCAGAGCCAAAATATCTTTCTCACGATTGGTGAGCGCGATATTAAACGCCAGGATATCGTCTTCCCTATCCGTTAAATCCTGCTTGCAAATTTCATCAAAATCGCCAATCGCCAGCGTCAGCAAATCTTTCTGGTATTCCAACCGTGTGATTGCGTCAAAGTCCAAGAATTCGTAGTTGCGAACCCGGGCACGATAACGCTCAAAAATTTCCTCGTATTTGGTGCCCATAGGTCACACCTCCGTTACTTAATGGTCGTCACTTCCACGGTTTTCTTGGCGGGCTTTTTGGTATCGAGCTGCACCTCTTCCTCAAGATCGCAGTTCAGAACCTCGTTCAGTGCCTTGATGACATTGCGGCTGTCGATCTTGTCCGCCTTGATAAGCTCTTTTGCTCTCATGCGGATAGAATCCTTCATGCCGTCGCTCATTTTTGCTACGTCGCTGCGGATCTTTGCAGCATCCCAACTGAACACATCATCAAAGTTTTCTGTCGTGAGTGCGTTGCGGTAATGCTGTGCGACACCCAGCGCCTTCAGGACATCTGCATCCTCGATCAGGATCCAGTTGTCGCGGAAGAAACGCGGCTGTGAACCACGCATGGCAACCAGCTCACCGTACTCGATCTCCTGAACCTCGCCAAATTCCTCCCACTCGATCATATATCCTGCCGTGCGGCTGGAAACATAAATCAGGGGACCATGTACACCGTTTTTGCATTCGACCATAGTGCTATTCGTAATCTTCTTAACTGCCAAAACAATACCTCCAAATATTCACATTAAAAATTCCGGCCAGTTGCCCAGCCGGTTTATATCAGATCCTCTATCTATCAAGAGAACTTGTAAGCGCCAAAGTCACGATCCATGATAATGCCAATGCCGGTGCGCTTCATCAGCAGGAACTCCTGGCTCAGGTCGGCATTCTTCATCGGATCGCCCTGCAGCATGGTAACACTGCCCTCAGTAACACGCTTGATAGGCTTGGTATTGCCAGCAACAACATACAGGGTGTCGTCAGGCAGGATGAAATTGGTAGAGCCGACCTCGTGACGCTGCTTCATAGCAATCAGCGGGGTACCAGACAGCTTGCCAGCATAGCCCATAGCGTATAGGCTCTCCTTGCGGCTGTCAGAACCATCAATGTCAGGGATCTTGCGCAGTGCCTTCTTGGTGCCGATAATCATAGCGGACTCACCGGTAGAAGACTCAACATGCTCGACCAGATCCAGCAGCTTGTCAGCATCCATCGTGCCGGTCTGCATGTACGGGGCCTGCAGGCCAGTGATCATGCTGCCGAAAGCGGCATAAGCACCGTCCAGGTCATGGCGGGTAAAGCTCTGAGAGCACAGACGGATCATGTCATTGAAGTCAACACGGCCAGCCAGCACGCGGTTGATTTCCTCGTAAACCTTGATAGCCTGCAGCTGGGTGGCGATCATGACATCAGAACCACTCTCAAGGCGCTGACGGCGAATGCCCTGCGTACCCTCGGCAACGTCAGCAACGGTCAGCAGGCAATCCTTCTTCGTGTGGAAGATATTGCTGTCGCCCAGTGCCAGATTGCGATCCTCAATAAACTGGGTGAAGAACTCGTCGCCCTTCAGGCCCTCCTCGCTGACCTTCTCAACGACGACCTCGATGATGCTGAACAGGTTGCTGCACTTGCCATCGCGAATTGCCTTCAGGTCGATGGTGGACTTGCCGTTGTTGGCCTCCAGCAGAGCCTTGCGCAGAACTTCCTGGCTGTCAGCAACGCTGTATTCCTTGCCCAGTCGGCCAAAATAGCTATCGACTGCAAGGTTGATGAGCTTGTTATCAATCTCCATAGTAAAACCCTCCTAAATGGAAAGCGCCGCCCAAACAAAATGGACGGCGCGTAAATGTCATGTGTTAGTTATTCCTAACCCGTGATTAGAAAGAAACACGGATCTCGAAATACTCGTAGGCACCGTCGCCCCAGCCAGTCTTCTCGACGCTCTCGATCTTGCCAAAGGTCTTGTCGTCAGCAGCTTCCTGAACGGTAATCTTCGTAGAATCAGCGGCAAAACCAACAAACTTGCCCTTTTCAGGCGCCTTGTCGAAAGCCTCAGCAGTAGCGCTGAAATCGTCGCCGTTGTGCAGGACATAGCCGCGGCAGACCTTGCCAGCCTCATTGACCCACTCAGTCAGATAGTGGGTGCGGGTCTCATCATAGAACAGTTCCTCGCTGGCAATCAGGACCAGATCCTTCGGCTTGGACTCAGCGGTGGGGGCAGTAGCCTTATAGACCTCGCGACCCTCGCGCTCACCCAGAACAACCAGCTGCGCATTGTCGATCGCAACAGGGCTGTCATTCTTGTAAACCTTGACACTCTTCAGCAGAGAGCCATCAGTAGTGCCGGACATAAGATCCAGACGCACAACAGCATGCTTTTCATTAGCCATAGTTAAATTCCTCCGTTTATCGTATTATTTATAGCGTTCAAACAGGTCACCGTATTTGTCCGAGACGGACTGCATCTGGACCCCGCTCACGCCAAAGCGTGCTTTTTCAATCTCACCCTTCTTCTCTTTGGGTGCAACATAACTGAACTCGGCAGTGGCCTTCTTGCCCAGCAGCTTGTAGCATTCATCCTGCAGGGCAGTAAACTCCATGTCCTCATTCTTCTTCAGCTCGGTGTACTCATCGACACCGTCCAGCTGCTTGTCCATAATGGCAAACAGCTTTTCGCGCTTCTCGTTCTCCTCGATCTTCTTAGCTTCGGCCTCAGCAGCAACATAAGCATCATACTTGGGCTGCATCTCGTCGAACTGTGCCTTGACCTCGGAATACTGCGTGCTGAACTTTTCAGCCTCCTCTTTGGCAGCACTTACCTTGTCGCACAGTGCCTCATACAGCACGGGCAGCTCAGGCTCAGCAGCGCCATCTTCCCAGTCCTCGTACACGACCTTCACGCGCTTTTTACCGTCAAAATCAACCTTGACATTGTCGCCTTCCATGGCAAACGGCAGCGCATAAGTCTTCCAGTCCTGCGTATCAATCACGATCGCACGATTCTCCTGCACGTCCTGCAGCCAGTAGCGTCTGCACTCATCGCCCCAGCGGTCAGTGTACTTCTCGCCGGAAACAGCGTCGCTAATTTCCTGCATGCGCTGGTTGTCCGTCAGGGTAAACTGTTCCGCAGGCTCCTGTGCAGGCACGGCTTCAGGCTCGTTTTTCGGTTCTGCTGCAGCCGCAGACATCTCCTTGCACTTCTCTTCCAGCTCCTCAATGGTAATTTCCTCCAAAGAGAAATCCAGCGTAGAAGCATCGATGCCGTAGGATGCAAGAATCTCATTTTTCTTCTCCAAAACACCTTCTCCTTTCGCAAAGTTATCTATCTCAGCCTCCTTGGAGGATTGAGAACCTTGTAGTGCTGTGTATTCGTCCAGTTTTTCTTTGATCTGGCTTGCCAGCGTAACAGCGCTGAAATTTGCCACCACATCGCTGCCTACCATCGCCGGTTTAATGCGTGGATCAGTCGTAGACAGAATGCAGCAACCATCAAATGCAAAATTTTTCACGACATAATAGCCGCGGTCATCTACATCTCCCTCCAGCGCCGTAATCTCCATGCTCTGTGCCTTTACGCCATCACGCTCAAAGATCTCACAGGAATCATCGAACTTGGTCCACAGCAGACCATCTACGCGCAGATAATCGCGCATCGTCCCTGTTCCGTCATCCCGGTTCACCCACCGGGCATTACAACTCTCCGGAATCACGCCATAGGCGCTGCCGGAGTATACATATTGAATGCCGTCCTCGTCAATTTTCAGCTCGTGCTCGTGCCCCTTAAAATCAAGGTCGCCTGCCTTGCTTTCCTCAATATATCCAAGAATCGGCGTGTTTTTAATGCTTTCCAGTGCCGTGTCCACCACCTCTTTTGAGAAAGTGGAACCATTCAGGTTGTCACCGGTATGCAAAACATCAATCGTTACATTGATAAATCGCGTATCTTTACCGTTGACTTCTCCTGTTTTCTCAAAGGTGACAGGCAGGCGATTCAGTAGGTTTCCCATATCGCACACCCCGCAAATCAAAAAGATGCCCGCGACAAGCACAGGCAATCAGTAGTAGTTTCGTTTTTGCTTTTCTTTTACATATTCCTTCAGCGCGGCAATTTCCTCGTCAGATAAAGCATACACATACACGGTATGCCCGCTGCAATCTTTTTCCTTTCGCAGCAGCACAGCTCTGCGCAGGCTCAGATGAACCGCTAGTTCACGCCCGCATATCTTTACCTCTTTCATATATCATCACCCCGCAGAATTTGCATTGCTGTCATGCTCAGCCGTAACCTCGCCTGCATCGCTCAGGTCTTTGCCCTTGCTGGCATTTGTGGGTCTGCCGCCCTCATTATCAGAGTCTTTGCCCTGCGTGTTAGAGCTTTTAAGCGGAATTTCCAGCTTATCAAGGCCAAGCATTTCGTTCTCAAGGTACAGCATGTTTTCCATATCACTGGGGCTGTAACCATTGGTGGCCATAATAGCACTGCGCACCGGTAAACCATACTGACCGTCCTTCACGAACTGGTCATGCATCTCCTGCCGGTTAAAATATGTAACATCCAAAATATTCACTTTGAACTTATATGCCGTCGAAACACTTTTTAATTTGCGGTTGATCCAGCGCTCAATTTGGCGCATCACCGTAAATACGATCATCTGGTCGTTGATAGTTGACCATTTGACAGATGTAGCCGAGTCTTTGTCACCGCCGCCAAACAAAATACTGTTGACACCGGCCTGCGTCCACATGGACGCCTCAGCCTTTTCTACATCATCACTGCCACTCACAGCACCGCTCTTTTCAAAATTCCAGCTAGAAACCTTCATGGGTGACATAAACGCACCAATGTTTTCCGGCAGAACATTACACAGCATGTCGTAGAAATCCCTGCACAGGTCATAATCGATCAGGAATGTGCCATCGTCGCCGGTCGGTATCTCCAGGGCCAGAGCCTTGTAATTGTTGACCTCGCTTGCATTTTTGCTGATAGCGCGGTAATCTTCAATATCTGCCAATGCGCTGAACAGGCTCACAAACGGCGGAATTGGAATATGCGTCTGCTCGTTAATTTTGATACAAACGATGTTGTCGCTGCTCAATTCCTGCCATTTCAAATTAGAATCTTTTGCGTATGCATTGTACATCGTCGTGAATTCCGGCGGGAAATTCGGCAGCCGTTCACTGTTCGCATCAAAATAACTAAAGTTAAAGGCAAAATTATACACGCCGTCCTCAATGCTGGAAATCTTGCAGTAGTCCGGATCCAGCTGCTGGAATGTATAGCTGTCATTCGTTTCCCACGCATAACCGTAGTACACATCATCACGAAATGCCACCGTCAGCGCTCGCGTAAACTCGTGCCGGATATTCATTTTCTCCAGCTCATTGATGGCTGCATAGTACCCCTTCTTGAACTTGTTCATGTTCACGCTCTTGGTCCTGTCAATGCCATACGGCACAACAATATAGCTGAACGTAGACATACTCGCAAAATACTGGATCAGTCTGCGGTAATAGTTCGATATATTATAAAGGTACTGGCTCATCTGGCGTAGCTGTGTCTCGTAGTTCGCCGGGTTACCAAGATAGGTCACAATCTGTGATTTTGTGTACTTACGGTATGTAGGTGCATAGTCCTTGTTATTTTCAAGGTCTCGGACTTTGATTTGTGAAATATTTGCATAGCGGAGCTTGTCCATAAACTCCGTCATAGATACATAGTCGCGCTTGCCATCCGGGGTCATCACGGCCACTTTTTTCTGCGTTGAATCAATAGTCAAATGTACCCCTCCTTCTGGCAGGTGCCCTAAAGTTTATTTCAATTTTCTTTGTCTTAGCGTAATTCTTTGCCATGCTGCGCTCAACCTGCATTGCTATGTAGTAGTTGTAACTAACCGAGCTGTAACGGTCCTTGCGTGCGCCTGGCTTTTCATGTACACGGATCAGGTTGTTTGTCGCCTCATAATCAAGGTTGACCAACTCGTTGACCATCAGCCCTGTATTGATAAACGGCAGCTGTAAGGCGGTACGTTCTGTCGCTGTCATCTTGTCATAGCCTTTGAACTGCGCACGCAGCAGCTCCTCGCAATCGTACTCGGAATCAAGGAACCGGATACGTCCCTGCTGAATACCACTTCGCAGTGCAATCGTCACATCATTGTTGAACTGTGCGCTGCCCATAATGGCCCAAATTACCTTGGGCGCGGTCTTATCTGGGCATCTGTCCTGGAAATCAGCGTTATTGCAGCAGTTCAGCGGCGGGAATATCTCTCCGCTCTCTGGGTCATAACACTCGTGCATCAACAGGTCCATGATCGGGGCACCAAGGCCCTTGGCGTCAATACCGATGTAGTCGCAGTCAAACCATTTAAAATAACGGCGCAGTTTTAACACAAGGTCCTGCGTAATGATACCTTCACAATTTTCCGTATATACCATGTTGCTGGTATATCGTCCACTGTTGTTCGGTATCATGTTGTTTAAGAAAATACTCGTTGCGTCGTTATCACTATGCTTAGAACTCATCAAAGCAATATCGACCGTCAAAATACGCTTCTCCCCAGGCTTCTTCTTTGGCGGTTCAATAGATCTGCCTGCCAAGATAGTGCCCGGTGCATAAAATGCCTGCTTCAGATTGCGCACTTTATTGATATCTTCAAAGCTGAACAGCCCGCCATCGGTCACGCCGATAAACATGGCTTCCATCTCCATACGGAACTTAATGTCGCTGAACGAAGATTCGGACATCTCATCCTCAACCTGCTCCAGCGACAACATACCCTCTTTCACAGGCATCTGATACGGGAACCGGAAGCAGAAATATTTTTTGTCTGTGGCGTACATATTATAGAAATAGTCCTGGCACAGCTGCCACGACCAATGCGATTGAAACCATGCTGAACTCAAGTACATTTCAATAGGTCGCTCTAGCAAATGTTTGTACTGCTTCTTCCGTAAATAACCAGGCTGGCGTGCAACCGTCAGGAAACGACGCAGGACCAGATCAATGACATCCTTGTCGATCATACGGAACTCGTCGCAGACCAGAATCGTAGCACGATGTCCGCGGGAGGTATCGCTCGCTGTAACAACTTCGATAAAGCTGCCATTACGGAATGTAATCTCAGCCTTACTTTGATTGATGACAACATCTTTTATCTCACTGCGCAATAGCGGCGACATTGGCATAAGTTCCTTGGTTATCTTTTCAAGAACCTGCGCACCCTGACTTCGAACCTTTGCGCAAACCACTATTTTGCTGTGCGGATAAAGAATCGCCTTATAAACAATAAATACGGCAGTCAGGAAAGTCTTTCCTAGCACATTGTTATCCTACCGGCTTTTTATCCGGCAGTTCTTATGGTTTCCCATAAGGTCAGCATACATTTTCATCCATGTAGGATGTCGGACACTCGTGGGCAGATTATATTCTATCTATGATAGGGTCACTGCCTATGCGTTACAATACTGCACTTTATTAAAGGTACAGTTATCTCGGTATCAGCATTATCAGCCTTTACCGATTTTGCCCGATGCACTCAAGCAGATTTCTCCGCCTGTGGGCCTAAATTAGAAATATAGATATTGTATTTACGTAATAATTTTGGTGCATTATCATCTGCATACATAAGTTCACATAATCTTCTCATGTCATTTGTTTTAGTAACAACAACACGGTTTTTCATATCGTTTTCCTTATATACACTACTGCTGACACCATAAAGCTCTAGTAATTTCTTTTGACAAAATAGCGCAAATTCGTGATTTGGCGTTGTTATATTGATTTGAACTCTATTTTTTCCTTTTGCTGTATAGTTATAAATACATCCATTTCCATCAAAATATCCTCTATAGAAATCAATGAATAAGTCATCGCTAACAATAGGGTGCTCATTTTTGTATGTTTTATTTTGAACAACACCATTCGACACTAGGTCCTCTGCCATTGCTCTGCTGTACATACGAAGCACAGATGAATGAGTGTTACAATAACTTTGAATTATAAAAACGTGTTCTTTGTCAATATCTTTTATCTGAAAAACGCCGCCGAATACATTATTTAAGCGCTCCAGCATATATTTATCGTTACGTTGTAATTCTATACTTATCTCGTAATTTGATCTGTTTTTGTCACAAATTACCCAGCCATCAGCGTAAAGCAATCCAAGCCAATATGCTTTTTCTTTGGTATCAATATCTTTAAAATATCTATTATCAAATACTCTTTTTTTACGCATACCGAGTCTCAATGCCCTAGCCTGTATTTGCTTGGCTTCATAGCCTAATATCTCGCCAATCTCGCCGCTTGTTTTTGTCATATAGTTATCCAGTATGTATAAATCTTCTTCTTTTGTAAACACTGCTGGACGACCAGTAGGCTTAACTTTACTCATACAATATCTCTCCTTATTTTTAAAATAATAAAGAGAGGACGGGTGTCTATCCCGCAAAATCTCTAATTTTGTTGACCACGACTTCCAATAAAACAAAAATTAGTCGCCAGATTCATCATAAAAAGCAAGACGACCTGGAACGGATGCAACTCTAAGTTTAAATAGTCCTTGCAGAATCGGTGCGGGTTTGCCCTGTAAAAAGAGCACCACTTCGCCACCGCGTTCATGATTTGCGTAGCCTTGTCATTTGCAACTTCTTCTGCAGTTCTTTTCTGAGCCATGACCTACCACCTCACTTTACAGCTTCGGCGGCCACATCAGGCTCATCGTCATTCATGTAATATTCCGGCTTGTGCGCGGTATAACGTTCCATTTCAGCGTCATACTCCTCTTTATAAGGGTTCTTCAGCTTAAACAGCTCGCACAAGGCGCTAAGCACCCACACACGGAAATAATGTCCAATACCATCTACATCATTCCACGCCGGATCAGGCTCAGGGATCGGGTCGCTCCGCTCCCATTTTTCAATCAGCGTGCCAAAGGTGTTTGCCTCGGCAAGCGCATTGTCGTTTGTCTGGTTAGGCTTGATGTTAGCAGAACCAAGCAAGCTCTGCAAGTTGTCATTGGCCGTTTTAATATCCTTGACATCGCCACTCTTGGCCGCACGCTCACAGGCAAGCTCACCAATGCAGATATTCTTGAACAATACCTCCTGCGCTTTTGTCTTGCACTCGTACCGCGTTGTCCAGTCTTTGTACTCTCTATCCAGGAACAGATACTCCTGATCCTTCATGGATGTTCCCCAAAAATCAAGCATACGCTGGCTGACACGTCCCTTGGCATCTACGGCTTGGGAGTTATCATCGACCTCATTGATGATGCGGCCATTAACTTCTTCCAGGTAATCGTCAAAGGTTTTATTGCGGTACTGTACAATGTTCAGCTGCTTGACCCATGCAGCCATGCGGGTAAGATTCGCTGCACGATTTGCCGTTGATCTGAAAATTTTGTCGTTGTAATACATATCAAACCGCATACAAACGCGCTTTGCAGCATCCTCTTCATTGCCAAGCGTCTTGCAATAATGGTCGTACAACTTATCAACACAACTCTTGCAACTCGGCATAAAGTGATTATTCCCTGCCCACAGCTGACTTTGGCTCGGATAAAAGTTATCCTTTTGGCGTGTAAATTTCTTATGACACGTCACACAGAAAAACACTTCCGGCTGGTCCTCCTCCGCCATAATACGCTGGATTCGCGCCTGTGCCTCTGCGTGCTCTCGTAAAATCGTCGCTTTGTTTTTAGCACCTTTGGGTCGTCCCATTACGGATCACCCACCTTGTTTTCTGTTGGGTTACCGTCCTCGTCAAAATCAGCAAACTGATTACGACCGCCGTTACTCCAATAGTTCACAATCGCCAGCAGCTTCGGTGTCCGCTTAAACACACAAAACGGTGCGCCGGTAATATCGTTCACCTCGCGCTTCTCGTAGCTAAGTCCATACGCCTTCAAAAAGTTTGTCAGGCGGCTGGAATAGCTGCAAAAAAACTCAGGCTGCTTCTTAACGTTCTCCTCCAAAAACTCACTTCCCTCTCCTTTAAAAATACCGCTGTGTTAATCCAGCTTTACATCATATGCACAGTCCAGCCCTAGGTCATTGACGACCAAAACTGTCTGCTCCGGTTTATTCTTCAATCGCTTATCCATACAATAATTGTCGGGGCCATCCACGCAGCCGCTTTCGTAGACCTTCGTGTCGTACACGGTGGTCAGTCCATTGGTATGTCGGTGCCCCATCAAAACAATATCGGGCTTTACACCCGTCATCATCGTGATATTATTGACTACTCCTGTGGGCGTATCCTTGTCACCATGCACAGCAAATACATCCAGCGTGCGCACTACAAATCGAACCATTGAGCCGTCATAATCTACATCACATACGTGTATGTTGTTAATCTGCGCACATTTTGCCTGTACGTAGTAGCTCACAAGCCTGTCCAGATACTCTCCGTGCTGATTGTCTTCTTTATTAGGGAATACGCGGCTGTGGTTGCCAGGTACGCTGTATACCTCAACGTCGAGGAACATCTTCGCCATTTCTGCCACAAACCAGCTCACAGCCTCGCTGGCAGAAATCACCTGGTCAATCACATTCTCATTGTTTTCCAGGCGGCTGTTTACGTGGATCGCTCCGTTGACCATATCGCCGCCCAGCACCACATAGCACTTCTTGGCATTGTGCCGCCGCCAGATCTCTGTAACCTTGCCAGCATATTTGCGCAGACGATACATCATAATCTGCTGATTATACTGGTTGCAGTAGTTGGAAATCTGGATCCCGGCATGCAAATCGGTTAAATGAACAATCAGGTCACAATCACCCTGTCCGACACACTGCAGCACATCCAGACGCTCATACTCATCTGGATTATAGGCATCAACGCGGCGCTCGATCAGCTCACGCATACTCTCACCACGCGCTTTTGCACGAAGCAGCCGACTGACCTCGTTACGCTCATCACGCATCTTGACCCGCGCCTTCTCCAGCTCACGCCGTTCCTCGCGGATGCTTTCCAGCAGCTCTTCTGTGCTAGCTGTATCGACCTCGCTCACCTGCTGCAGATCCTGGTATGCTTTCCATGTCTTGCGGTAAGCGCACTCGCCCTTATCCCAGCCAAGCGTTGTATTGATGACAGTTGCAACGTCAGTCCATGTACCAATTTCATCCTTACTGCGGCAGATGCGGTACACATACTGCGCATCCGTCTCACCGCTCAATTTCGGCCAATCGTTCATGCAACCACCTCGTCACCCAAAGTACGGGCGGTACGGCGGCGTTCATCACGCTCCATCTCCTCCAGTGCCTGCTGTGCATCAACATTATTAACAAGTGCCTTCAGCACATCTCTGGTCTCGTCAACCATGGTCTTATGCACGGTCGTAACCATGTGCGCACGGGGGAACTTCTCACGGATCATCTTGGCCTCTGCCTTAGAAATAGTAATCATACAAACATCGCTCCTTATAAAACCTTTTAAAATCGGACAAAACAAAAGCCCGCCCAAAGCCGAAGCCCTGGACGGGATAAAGTCATCAGTCCTTAATCGTTGTAAACCGCCTTATTTTAAAAGCGTTACATCGTAGAATGCCGCTGTCTGTATTTGCGTACTCTTTCTCTTGTCTGTTCTCTTTTTATGATCTTGGCGCAATCATCACAATATTTTGTCATGTTCCCTCTTGCCGTAAACGCACAGCCGCAGCTCACGCAGAACCGTATGTTTTTCAACCCCACCGTTTGATACAACGCATACAGGTTCAACCGATTTGTGTCCGGCGTAACAACCATCTCGTATACAACTTCATTATTCTTCAAGTCATAATTCTCGTAGGTATAATAACAGCCAACCTTCTTCGCGGTATGTTCGCTGTCCGTCCGCAGCAGGATGCCGTACTCATCGCTCACCACCTCCATCCCTATCGGCGCGTGATAAGTCTCGTACCACTTTCCCTTTCTGATGGTTACATCATGCAGATGCGATTCAAAACAGCCGCAAAACCGCTTGATCTTAAACTCAGTCGTCAAATCTATCGTGTCCATATGTAAAATCCTACACATCATCACAACGCCAAACAGGCAAAGTTGCTCTTTCTGCTTCAGATTGTGTGTCTCAATTTGTGTCATGATCCATTCAAGGTCTTGTTTATATACTTTTATACTATCAATCTGTAATAACTCACATGTCTTCGTTCCGCAGGTCTCAAAATGTCTTACAAGGTCATATCTGTCGTAGCTCAAATTCAAACTGTTGTCAAACATCGTAAGGTACATATCAGCGCATTTGTCAGGCGTCATTCCGCTGCGCCCAATTACACGCTTCAACGCACGGTTTCCCAAATCATTCTTCTTGTAATTATCAAGCAGCATCTTCTCGTTGCAGTAAAAATCATAAAACATCGCAATCACCTCCCGGTACAAGCTCTGCATCGATATACTCTACCGGGATGTCGCTTTCCACAGGGGCCAGCGTATAACGCTTTCCAAGGTACTCATACTCGCCGTCATCGCACTCCTGCGGCAGGCAAATGTTTACCTGTTTGATGTTCTCTACTACACCCTTACCGGCCATCTGCCACATGAACTTTTTGTTGCGGCTCTTATACTTGTCATAGCACAATACCACACAGATATTTGCAAGCTCACGCACATCCGGCACGATCTGCTGGCACCGGCTACGATAAATATTGTAGTAATACTGCCAGTTTACCTCAAAATTCGTAGCGATCTCTTTCGTAATGTTCTGTTCTCTTAAAATATCTTTGTACGTTTCGTAGTGTCTGCACCGGTGATTCAGCTCCGCCAAATCCCTGCACAGCTTGTAAAATTCGCAAAATATCAACTCAATAGCGTCAAAGTGCTCCTGGTCATACCCGATCTCTTCATCAAACATGATCCTCCAGTCGAACTTTTTCATGCGCCGTTTGCGGATCGTGTTTTCCCAGCGCTCAAGCTCAAAGCATAGCATGTTCATGTTGGAGTGGGCACAACTCAGCTTTTTCATCCGCTTGTAGTACGGGCTTGCGTACTTCATAAAATACGGCAGCGGACGACCGTATTTCGCAATGTTGCGGGGCACCGGGTAAAGCACTCCCGTCTTGGCAAAATCGATAGCTTTACCGTTGACCACAGACAGCAGATCAACATACTCCTCGTATCGCTTTTTCTGTTCCTGCGTTTTTGGCGCTTTGTTGTGATATGCACTCGCATAATTGCTTATCTCTCCAATGGAGCTGCGTAAGCTGCGAATAATACAGTTTGTTCTGTTCTGAATGCTGTATTCTTCCTTCAATGCAGTGACCTTGTCCTCAACATCAATGACCACAGAAGCGTTGCGGTCAACGCCGCTCATAATTACAGGATCATTAACAATCAACGTGAGATCACCGTCATACGTACCTACGTTATAATTTTGTGTAGGCGCTGACTATATCTTCTGCCGTTTTCGGCAGCGGTGCGCTCCCAGCCGCGTATCAATAGCGGCCGTACTCCGGTACACTCATCCCGGATAGTCGATGCACTCCTTGCAAAGCACAGGATTCTCCCCTGCGGGCATTCCCTGTTAGCAACCGTTAGGCCACACCCCTGATGAAGGGTTCACACCGTTCCAAATGCTGTGTTACCACAGCCCCGGACCATGACTGATCCGCGCCATTTAGTCTCTGCGGCGTGATACTTTTGCAGTTTACAATCGCCGTGTTGACCAAATGTCCACAATACTTCTCCAGAAGTTCGTTCGTTGTTCCTTTTAAAATAACATGTTCACTCTTGCAAATATGTGGGTTCCGCTCTAACAACCGCTCACCAAGCATGGTTCCTGTTCTGTCAAAGCAGAAGAATTCATCCGCCTCCAGCGCTCCCTTTAAGGGCAACCCACCGATGTGTTCCATCAGCATGATCAAATCAGGAGTTAATGTTTTAAAGGTGGATTTAGTCCACAGTTTGCCACACTTCATATCATCGCGGTACTTCCCAAGCAAGTTCACAATGTAATTCCGCACGCCGTCCTCGTTCATCATCTCCGGGTTTTTGAGAATGGCTGCGCAATAATCGTTCAACGCCTTATGCTTATCGGCGTACATGCCAAGAAAGCAGTATGTATAAATCGGGTCGCCGTCTGTGATCTTTTCAAACCAGTTGATGCTGTCATCTGCGATGGTGCGGAACTTGTCATACGGCAAATCCAAATCCTGCAAAATCTGGTAGTTCGCCCGCGTCATAAGCGGTTCCGTATCAGCATCGAAGTTCCACTTGGCAATACCAAAACAATGGTTGTACTTCTTGAACTGATACCAATACTCCTCCCAGTCCGCAATCGTGCCGGTCTTGTTGAAGTAGGAGTATCCCTTGTACTGCCCCTCCGTCAAGATCATCAGCGGTTCCGCGCCCGGGCTTACATCGTGCTGCACGCCCCAGATATCTGTAATGAACCGCACGCCGCGCTCTGCAAAAAAAGTCTCATAGTCAACACTATGCACAACTCCCTTCATCAGAGGGAGCCTGATCACCGCGCTCGTAATAGGTGTATCACTGCCGATCCTACGGCGAACTTCCTCCATGATTTTCGGATGTGCAATGCCGCAGCCGTCAAATGCGTTGATGGTAATGTCGCGGACGCCTTCCGTGATGTCCTTCTGTGTCCAATCACGCTCTGCACCGGTGTTCTTATCCTTGAACTTGATCTTTTTATCATACACATACTTGATGTGCTGGTCCTTAATGGTCAAAAAACAGTCCGGAACAACGACAATATTCGGCACCCAGCCCTCAATGCAGTGGCAACTGGAGAAGCACAACCCCCGATAACCAGAATACTTCGATATAACACACTTTTCAAAAGTTATTCCCATCGTGATACGCTTATCCAGCTCCTTGGCGATTCGTCTGTCAACAAAACTCAGGATGCCCTGCCGTACCATGCTGGCACTGCGCTCGCTCACCACAAATTCTTGCTTGCCAACCTTGAACCCGTGGTGGATCAGCCGCGTCATCTCTTTCTTTTTGTTCTGCCCGCCCACACAGTTCACAAACACCACAAAGCGGTTGAACTTATCGGTCTCATATGTAATCAGCCGTACCTGCCGGAAAAGCATATTGTCTCCCTGCTTTACCTGAAAACGCTTTTCCTCATCCGGGTCAAGCTGGATGTTAAAGTTGTTGCTTATAATAAAGGAAAGCGGAAATTTCCGTACTACGTACAACGGAGGTGCAAACATTACTCGTCCCCCTTTCCATTGTCGTTCTCGTCCGGGTCTACCTGTTCCAGCTTCAGCGCTCCATTGTCAAAGCACCAGCGGTATACAACAGCCCACGCAAGACCTGTCACCAACGGCACTCCAACAAACAACGCCAGCGCAAATAGCCAATTCACCCCCAATCCCACAGCCGCGACCGCTGCAATCGCACATATAGCCCACACGATCATCTTGAACATGCCCCACGCATCCAGCGCGGCCTGCATCAAAATCAATTTCGTCTCTGCACGCTTAATATTCAAACAGCGTACCTCCTTCATTTTATACATTTTGTAATAGTGCTCATGCGGCACGCACCATCTCATGCCAGCACGGCAGCTGCCTTACCCAAGGCCGTCCGATTGCACATAGTCGCCCAAAATATTCTTCGTCGCTAAAACTGTACCTCTCTGGGTACTGATGCATAAAGAGATATACTTTCGCCTCCTGAACGTTGTAAAAAGCGTGTCTGGCAAAAATGTACCCATTATACATTCTGTGTTTATGGCGAAGAACCTCGCTGTTACTGGCGTTGCACTTATCTGGAGTGTCCCACTTTAAGACCGTCTTCCCTGTCTTTGTGTCAACAAACTCAATTTCCATACCACATCACCTGCCTTTCCTGCCCGCCGCAGCGGTTCTGTTTATATCATCGCCCCGTTGGGCGTTAGTTACCAAATTTCAAGCTCTGTGCCATCATCATCATAAAAAATGTCGTCTTTTGGTGATCTATTGTTTTGTTCGAATGTGCCAGAAGTATCTTCAATATGTTCATCATTGACATACATCGCGGGTTCCTCCATACAATGCATAGTAGTTCCGAACTCTTCTTTTTTATCTCCTGCTTTCTTTTTAAATGTGCGGCCAGTAGCATACCATGTGGAGTTTGTTCCATATATCTGGTCAATCCGTTTTTCAACTTGTAAGGTTTTTTCATCTATGGCTGAACCACTACACAGATAATTAAAAATAACAATCGTTGCGGGAACCGTTCCTTTTGTCTTTACATCGTATTTTATGTGTGTAACTGTTATAAGGCCAAGCTCTTTTAAAACGCTTATCGTCCGCTCAAAGGTCCTTTCAACAATGTGCATCCTGTTGATAACCCAACTAAAATACCCACACCAAGCTGGTAGTTTGTCCTCAAATGTAGCCTGCCAGACGGAAGATAAGTCTCTAAGATAGAAGTAAATACGCATGGCATTGATGAGAACACTATTATCCGCATCAGATTCTCGTATTACTCTCCTAACCATAAAAACCTCCGATGCTTCTATGGGCAAGAAATGCTTCCTATATTCTGTATCCCTTGTTTGTAAAAGATCATAAATGCTATCGGTCATCTTAAAAGTAAAACTTTGATTGGTATTGTTCCAATTTATTCCATTTAGCGAAATATACTTTTTATATACTAGCCAATCAAACGCATCCTTAACAGCTTGATATTGTTCTCGCCGTAGTCGGGTTGCGTTTACCGTCCCCATAGCCTGGCAGAATTCCCTTATCGTTACCCTGCGCTGTGTGACTGCCTCTTCTGTTTGGTCAGCTAAAATACAAAATGTTATATACGCTGGTAATAGCTGCTTGACATCTTTGTTTAGCAGTATTTCTGTTGGTATGAGAAGTCTGTGTTTTAAATACATTTCACGGTCTGTGTACACGTTGCTTTTATCACCATCCTGTTTTTAGATATTTTTGTTAAGCACCGTTTTTTGGCACTATATGTCGGGTATGCATATGTAAAACTTCGTTAAGAGCCATTTTTGTCCACTAAATGTCGGATGTATGTATGTATAGATTTCGTTAAGGACACTTTTCGTCCAGTAAATGTCGGTACTACTATACGGAATTGAGATAAGACTCGATTTCTGGCAGTAAATGTCGGGTGGGTACATATTGTCAATGTAATTTTGACGCAAAAAACGACTCAAAAGATCAGGAACTCTTTATAAGAGCCTTTTTTGTCCAGTAGATGTCGGTACTCAATATGGGTTAAGAGCCTTTTTTGTCCAGTAGATGTCGGTCTTATTACTGTATACGCAGTAATTATGATATATGAAGTCGTAACTTTTAAAAGGTAACGCACACCACTTGTTTTTGCACTCCTGCCCCTTGTTCGGTCCTACGCATCGTTCTCTTTGGTCACGATGCTTGTCCCGGCGTCGTCCTTGTGCTTTATAAATTGTGGCACAAGCACTCCGCACACAGGTGATCTTGTCATGGCTGGAATGTTGGGCTTGTTTCCGCCTTTGCATGGATTGTTGCCGTGCCCTTAATACACAATGACTACATCGGTCATGCCTCTTCTAAAGCGCCCTATCTGTGCCCCTGGGACCTGTGTTGTCCAAATATCTACGACTTCTACAGTGTCATGGTTCTCGTCATACACGCACAAAATGTCGTCCTTGTGATCGTCCGGCACAGCCTCATACAGTTCACGAATTGTCATGCTATCACCTCCTTACCACGCATATTCTCAGCTCTTGATACAGCCCATCTGCGGCGTTCTTATCGAACCTGCCACAAAGTTATCGTTCCGTCCACAAACAGGCTCTGGCTGTACTCCTCGCCGTCTAAGACGATGTACTTCTTCCCGTCAATATCCTTGTGCGATCCAAGGCACGGCACAACACGCTTGTCCAGGCCATCAATAGTTGGTGCTGACACAATCACACAATCCCCATGCAAACTGCAAATTTCAACTTCTGTCAACTCATGCAGCTGGAACGGAAGCGCTTTGATCTTTTCTACACTCGAAATATCTTCATTGATTTGTGTAAACTGCGCAATTTCTTCTATCCCATCAAGTGTGTCGGGATCGTAAAACGCAGCTTGTTCGTACAGCGCCTCCAATGCATCTGCACGGCGAATAATTTCATCACTTGACATAATTATCACATCTCCTTAAAAATCGTCTCTAACGCCCTCTCCGGGCTTGTCACTTGGATACAACTCTCGGAGACGCATCATGTTATCATACGCTTTTACATATGTGCTATATGGCCAGCAACCACGATGCGACACAATATTCTTCCAGCGCCGCTCATCAAACGTCTTACTCGACCTGTTTGGTTTGCATTCATCAATCCCAAGCCCGGCGGTATTTTCAGCGTTGTTCCGGCTCCAACCGTTTGCCATCAACAGTTTGATATATCTCTTACGTGTCATCGTCATCTCTCCTTATTACAGTTTGTATTTTTTCTGTTGTTCCTTTTGCCACGTCTTGATCTCGGCAATTTCTTTGTCAAGAATGGCTTCTGTCTCAGCCTTTTCCAATCAGTCTGTCTCCCTGTTGGCGATTTTAGTTAGTGAATATTTGCCTGGCGTCGTGATGCTTGGGAACAGGTTTGTAGAAATCACACGAAAATTTGTGTATGTGCCGTCTTGCTCACTTTTACATGCGTACAGTTGGGTACCGTTGTAATCGATAGTATCTACGTCGTAATTGAGCAGGGCCTTCGCCAAAGCTACTTCCTGCGCTGTCCACTCAAATACGTCAAGGTCCCAAGAGCATGGTAAGGATAATGTTGTGATGCAGTCTCCGCTCCTATAAAAGTCGCAGAATTCACAGCCGGACTCTTCGTTGCAGTATTGCTTAATAAGTCTCATCGCATCAAGCACCTGTTTTTTCTCGATTCTATCGTTCATCAATATTTTGCACCTCCAGCCATTCATCGATCTCTGCCCGTAGCGCCTTTAGGTTTTCTACACATTCGTCATGCACCTTGCGTACACTGTACATCTGCAAACGAGGGTCAAGTTTCTTGGCATCTTCAGCCGCAAACATAAGCTCCTGCATCATCACATCAGCCATCTGCCAATAAAAATCTACAGAGTTCAAACATTCTTCGTCGTAATTAGTTTCGCCAACAGGCCGGGTGCTATGAACGGTTTCGTCTATACGCTCATACCATGCCACAACCAGCTTGCAGTTCTGGCGCTCATTATAAGATAGTAGATGCTCATTCATCGTTGTCACCTCCTAATATCATTTCACGCAACGCCTCAGATGTTAGCGTCCCGCGCTCCATATCAATCTTGGCAGATAGCCACTCGCTATTAAGGTCATATCGATTCAGCACATCAAGATTGTAACGTACATCTTTAAACAGTTCGTGGGCGTCCTCGCATTTAGATTCACGCACACAGACATCGCTGATAATATCTAGCGCATACTTATAATCTTCCACTAGTTTGACTAGCTGGTCCTTGCTCAATGACTGCAAACGAAGTCTTTGACTATTTGTCATTTTTACTCACCTACAAAAATGTATTGGTCAACATACTTGCGGTCTTCGCCTTTCAGGATTGGCATATTAGTATCAAGTACCCACTGCCCATCTTTGTTGATACAAGCTGTGCCGCGCTTGCATATGGTAGGATAGTTATTCCAGTTGATGTCAAATTGCTCCATAAGCATGTCCTGAATGTCATTGCATTTCTTCCCCTCCAGCTGCTTGTGTGTGAAATATGCTTGCCCCACCATCTGGATGGAATTGCGTTTCGCATCAAGCTGACGCCAGTAGATAAGGTTACAAACTTCTTCCTTTGGGATATTGAAGCAGCGGGCATCGAACATAGCGCCCTTATTGGCGGCAGTCGTCATCTTTGCAACATACTCGTTATGAGCAATTTGTACATCAATAGATTGTGGCGTAAGACTACTTTTCCATGTAGAATCTTCGTCCCAGATAGACATTCTGAAGAATTGATTGAACGCCATCGTTGCCATACTGGCGGACACACTACATAGCTTCTGGACTTCGTAATCGAACCAAGCCTCCGTGGTAAGTGTCTGGTAGTCAATCAGGATTAGCGTGATTTCATCGGACTGTGTATAGCCAAACACGCAGCCTTGGATATTCTTACACAGGTATATCATGGTTTCCTGCATAGATTTCATCAGGATCATGTCAAAAGGCTTCTGAAAGCCACGAGTAAAGGTGTGGAACGACTTACCGTCTAGCCGCAGTGCTACCGGCATACGTCGCATAAGTTTAGTTTTAGGAACTGCCTCGTAATACTCTTTCATACGGGTGCCAATGGAATCATTAAAGCTCATAATAATCTCCTTGTCTGTTTACTTATTAGAGATATATTGCGTTGCTTGGGCCAACATTAGAATTGCGCACTTGCAGTTGATCTCATCGTACCAAGCGCACCTTTTATCACATTCGTAGTTTAATGGGCATCTTTTCTCTTCATAATACATTTGGTTTCTCTGGCTCCTTCCCTACTCTGGCGCAGAAATCGAGATAGTCATCGATTGCATCCCGCGCGACTTTGTCAATATTCATGAACTTCTTTGTATGAAAGTTCACAAGGTCGCTGATGTCGTCAATTTTTCCGTACCAAATGTGGTCCTTTGGATCATATTTGACAGTGCAACCGTATCCTTTATAGATGTAAAAATATTGGCTATACCAATCCCATAGTTCGTTGTAGCTTGTAAAGAGTGCTCCGTCAATCATGTATCTGCGCCTGGAGAACATTTCGCCACAAATTTCGTATGTAACAATTTTGTTAAAGACATTGCGTTTATAACCAATGCTCATCATAAGCTTTTTGTATCGTTTACGGGTCATATACATCACTCCTTAGTTGGCGGCGCGGGCAGTTCTGTCCATGCGAGGACTTTTGCTCTAGTTCCATGTGTAGGCTCACCGCTCCATTGGCCATTGAAAAATTGTCCACGATCCATTGTGCGGTACATGCAGTTGTAGTTACCATAACGGAAGTATTCGTAGTAGCACATGTATTCGTCGTTTTCTGTTGGCGGGTCATTTTGTGCATCGTGCCAAACGGTCGCTTTAGACTCCTCGATGGCGTCTAGCTTTTCTAACGCATCCCGGATTACCTTGACGGCGTTCTGGTAGCAGTTGTATTCGTGGCAATGCCTCTTATCAAACGCCCATCTGCAATCGCAGCAAAAGCCGTATTTTATGGCGATGTTAAAGGCTCGTTCGTAGGCTTTGTTAGTCATTGTGTGTCTCCTTTGGCAGTTTTGGGAGCGGCAGTCTGTCTTTAACGCTTATCCAGTCAGTCATCTGCGCTCACCATCCTTTGCGTCATGCACAGCAGAAAGTATTGCATCCTTGAACACATCTTTTAAGTCAATATTATTTTCGGCAGCTACAGGCATCATTTTTATATCTCTTGTTACATATTTCGTTTTTACAACAATCCAAATTCCGTTCAAAAGCTCAACAGAATATCCAGTTGTCATAATTCCTTCTTCACCTGTTTTAACAAAATAGCTTTCATAGCTCACCCAAGGGCTTTTATAGATTTTCATTTGTGTTCACCATCCTCGCTGTACTTATAGTCGTAAAAAGTTCCGTCAGGTTCAACGAAAAATTCTTCTGCTTCCCATCGTGCATCACAGGTTTTATAATTTTCGCAAGAGGCAAGGCTCACGTCCATGGAACCATCATCGCCGCGATTATACCGTTTACCAATTTTGCCATCCTTGCGCATTGTATAATCCAGCGAGTACTGATACAGATTGCTTACAACAATGCGTCCACCGCAGAGCGGGCAGCATTTTATAACTGTTCCAATGTTCATTCTATGCCCTCCGTATCCGCCGGGGATTGTGTAGCAGGCTCTTTCTGCTGCCAGTAACAGCAGCCGTCATCGCCGTCCGTGGAGTCGGCACAATAGGGGTTTGCGCCGCAAAAGCATACGCCGCTATCGTTTATCCAGTGTGTTGTAGGCCGTACCGCGTCTGGGGGCGTATAGTTCTGCGCCAACGTGTGGCGCGGCATTTCTTCTACAGTAAGTTGGTGCATCAGTTCGCCGGTAACAGGGTCAATGAAGTTGTTGTTTTCGTCCAGCTGAATTGGCTGGCTTGCGCCCGGAATCGAGCGGCCTATTGTTGTGTTCATTCTGATACCTCCTCTACATACGCCATGTTCTGGCGCAGATTGAGCGATTTTGGATTGAGAACGCAAGCCGGGATGATAGCGCCGCCGTTGCACGCACCGTAGTTGTACAGCAGACTATCCGCGTTCACAGTGCGAACGACGCTCGATTCCCCCGCGTCGGAATCCTCATCACCACAGTCCCAAGGCGTGGCAGTCCAAATCAATCTCTCTCTGTCGTAGTGTGGGATGAACTCGCGGTACTTGCGATACTCGTCGCAAGTCAAGATAAAAACGGCGTCTTTCACCGTTCCATAGGCGCGGTCTCCGTTGTCTGCAACAATGTCAACTGTATGCGCCAGTAGACCTTTTCCACCAAAAACAGAGTTCGCCATATCAGATAAAATCCTCCGCACATTACTGGTTCGGTAGTTATTCCAGTTGCCCCTTTCGTCTGTAAATTTATCACTTGGGCAGAATTTTACATCCTTTGCCCACGGCTTTGCCATAATTGCCAACAGGCCACCGTCAGGGTGTTTCGGGTCAAGGCAGGCCCACTCAAAACCTTTGAACATGAAGTGTTCGCCTGGGCATAGGGTTGTGATGTTAGTCATTGTCGGTTACCTCCGTGAGCCAGTAGTCGCGGCGGCAGTCGCCGCAGCTTTTTCCATATGTGCATACAATGCTTTTGCCTTCAATGTTGCAAGGAGTGATACACAAAATCCCATCACTTTCATTTATCATTGCGTTTGGGAACGTCTTTAAAAACTCGCTCTGACGAGTCTTAACGGGGTTCTCTTTTGCCCACTCTTCAACTAATCCTACTACTTCTTCAGGCTCGACATTTGCGCTTGGACGACATTTCTGGTCAAGTAGACAATCTCTACAATCAGTTTTGTCGCACATACGTTTAAATGCCTTATAAAATTCAACTGCGTCCATTAGTTGTCAACCTCCTCGTTCCAGTAGGCATAGCGGCATTCATCACAGCAACCATTTGCTCCAAAATCCGCATACTTCCCGCACCACATTGGGCGTTTGTCTTTCTCAATCATGCAAGGCTGCAAACGAGTTAAATCCGCATTTGGAAATCGCTTCAAAAACTCGCTCTGGCGGGTTTTGACGGGATGCTCTTTCGCCCATTGCTCGACTTTTGAAATCGTTTTTTCAATGTTTTTAACTGAATAGTAGTCGAACCCAACCATGCAACGCCCTTCTTTCGCAACAGGACATCCATCGCAGTGTCGATTTTTGCATAACCTGTTTACCGTCTTGACAAATTCAACAGCGTCCATCACTCATCTACCTCCTCTAACCAATAATCTCTGCGGCAGACGTCGCAGTTTCTCTTATACTGCTCACAACGCTCTGTACCAAAACTGGATAATGGAAAATTTGGGCATATGTCGATAATGCCATCTTTGTCTAATACGACATGTGGGAACTCTGCAAGCACAGCATCGTTACGTGTTTTCTTGTGTTGAATAGGATGATCCTTGGCCCATTGCTCAACATAGGAGACGATGTCTTCCGATGGCGTCGATAAAAGAAACGTTTTATCAAGTGGGCAAGTCCCATTTTTCTTGAAATCGCAGTTGTCGCAGAAGCAATCTGTAGAGCATATGCGACGCAGAGTGTCTATGTATTGTTTAGCGTCCATAGTCTTCCTCCCAATACTTGTCCCAGTATGCAGGCCCATGTGGCTCTTCTGACCAGTATCCATGCTTGCAGGTGGCGCAATCGTCCCCATATTTGTCGCAGATCCGCGTTTCGGTGTCGCAATAACTATCTTCCAGGTAATACTCCGGGCAGAGGTCAACGTCTCCGTTTTCGTTGATTTTTCCGTTTGTCAATAGATTGGGAAAGCACCGTAGTAGGCGATCCTTGCGGGTTTCTTTTGCTGGATGGTCTTTGGCGTACTGCTCTACGGTTGAAATAATCTTAGTAAAGGTTTGGTCGGAACAATAACATAAAAAATCATTACATAAATCATGCAGGCAACAACCCGTACAGGATAGGTTTTTATCACATCCTGTGTTGCATATACGCTTGGCTGTTTGTAAAAACTTTAGTGCGTCCATCAGTCATGTGTCTCCTCTGTATAATACTTTCTTTCGGACTTCCAACTTTTCACGGGTTGCCCCGTTATTCAGTATGGATTTCTGCTTCATAGAGCGGGCTTACCGCAGGCCGCAGCCTTTGATAGAGGTCCACTCTCCACAGACTTTAAGATTCGGTCGCCCTGACCGTACTGTTCGCCTGTGGTTATGAGGCGGCTGGCGTAGCCAGCATGTCTATCCCTTTCTTTAAAATATTGTCTGCCGCGTTTTTATCTCTGTCGTGCGATGTACCACACTGAGGGCAGACCCAATGCCGCACATTGAGGTTTTTAACCTCTTTGTTTTGGTATCCGCAGTAGGAACAGGTCTGGCTGCTTGGATAATAGGTCGGCACTTTAACGATAACTCGACCTGCCCATTGAGCCTTATATTCAAGTTGACGGAAGAATTCTCCCCAAGAAGCGTCAGAAATACTTTTTGCAAGTTTATGATTACGAAGCATTCCCTTTACATTAAGGTCTTCTACGCAAATGATTTGGTTTTCTTTCACCAGTATAGACGACAACTTATGTAAGGTATCTTTTCGTTTGTTGGTTACTTTCTCGTGGGAGCGAGCTACTTTGACGCGCTGCTTCTCCCAGTTAGCAGAGCCTTTCTTTTTGCGTGATAGCTTTTTCTGTTCACGCTTTAGTTTAGCTTCCGATTTTTGAAGATATTTATGATTTGGGTGCTCGTTACCATTGCTGTCAACAGCAAAGGACTTGATACCAACATCTAAACCAATGACAGTATCCGTAACAGGGAGCGGGACAACATCTACTTCACAAAGGATACTTACAAAGTATTTGCTGCTTGCGGAACGGCGAATTGTTGCCTTGCAAATCTTACCTTCGATGTCGCGGCTCTTACGATAGCGCACCTTTCCAAGTGTGGGGAGCTGAATGTATTTATCGTCCACCTTAATGCCTTTTGGATTAGTTGTTGTGTAGGTTTCTTCTCCTCTTTTACGCTTGAAATTTGGGAAGCCTTTTCCGCTTTTAAAGAAACCTTTATAGGCATCGTCTAATTGGCGGCAGCTATATTTGAGTGCTTGGCTATCTGCTTCAGCAAGCCAAGGAAGATAGGTCTTCATCTGAGGAAGTAGATTTTGTGTATCAATATAGCTCATACTTTCGCCACGCCGTTGATAAGCTTTTATACGCTTATCTAGCATAGAGTTATACACAAAGCGGCAGCAGCCAAGCGTTTTATTGATTTTGATTTTCTGCTCTTCTGTAGGCTCTAACCGAAATTTGTAGCCTTTATGTACTTTCAAAGTAACTCACCTCCTTTATGGATTTTTATACTTTTGGACCGTTTAGACGCCCGGAAAAAGTTGAATATCCCTTTCTTCTTCAAGTTCATCCGGTGTGGTAATATACTCGCAGTATCCCGGAAAGATCTGGTCGTCCCTGTAATACCTGCAATCGAATAAGGGATAAAACGGGCAATCCCAGCAGCCAATAGGTCGTTCGTCTAATACAATCCGTGCCATTAGTGTGCCTCCTTTATCAATCTTTTGGCTATCTCGTTGATGTTATCGGTAGATGTCTTGATTTTGTTATAGGCATCGGTCTTTTGCTTTTCTATGGCGGTAAGGTCGCAGGCTAGGTCATCGCGCATGAGATTGTAAAGAGCCTCTTTGTTTCTGAGTGACCGTGTACGTGCCTCGTCTTTCTTTATTTCGTGAAAGCGCTCTTTGTCGCGGCAGACAAATTCAAGTGCTCTTATGAAGTCGATAAAGTTCATGGCGAACGGTGTGTTATGGTATTTGAAAGTTTTCTCGTCAAGGAAAATGCTATCGTGTACGATATTAAAATTCTCTGGATGCAGTAGGTACATCTTTTTAAACACACTATATGATAGAAGTGGGGTATCATCGAAGTATGTACGTTGTGTGCAATATATATCAATCAGAGTGTCTATTGGGTGCGGTGTGCCTTCTTCTGAAACTACGTAATGTATAAAATCAATCAGTATTTGTATTAACGCAAGCATAATTGATAAGTAACATATAACAGACATGTTGTCATCATATTTAAAAACTTGGCCAAAAACAGATATGATACTATACAGCTTTACGAGAAAAAATGTAGAACAGGCAAAGCAGGTTCGTGGCAGCTGATAATATTCACTACATCTTTTCTTGCTATTTGCACTGGCAAACATCATAACAAGATATAGGACATTGTAGATAAGTATCATTATTGGTCAAGCCTCGCTTTCCAGTGATTGCAGGTGTTATCCCCGTCAACAAAGTCAGCGCAGTGTGGGCTGTCGGCACCGCAGCACGCTCCGGTGAACGGCTCCCAGTGTTTGCAGGTGGAACAGATGTGGTACTCGGTGTGTCTGTCAAGAAAATTAAGGTAATCATGGACAATACTGTAGAACAGGCTCGGTTCGTTTACCTTAGCCCACTCTATAGCATCATCAACGACTGATTTGTATTCTGCAGCTTCTTCAGGCCGCATAGTATTGACAAAGTTATGGGCAAATTGGCGTGTGATTTTTCTTGCGCGTGTGATGGTCATGTCAGTCACCCCAGTCGATAGGCCAGCCGCAGTTGCCACAGAACTTGTTGTGGTCACCTTCCATATTTAACACTCCGTCAATAGAACCGCAGTGTCCGCAGCAGTTATAGCTTCCGTTGGTGCTGATTGTGGCCGGGGCTGGTCCCGGCATTTTATCGACCACATAGTCTAGCACTTCACATGCGACGAAATATGTATCATTGTCTTTTGGGGCATCATGTCTCATGCTTTTGGCAATGTGGTGCAGATCGCTGCGCGAAATAAAGTCAATCATTGGCACTGCTCTCCTCTCCCGCGATGTTCTCCAGCCTGATGGCCTCGCCATATTTAAGCGCCTGGAAAGAATCTCGCGTGATTTCGTCAACGTATGGTGTACTTCCGTCATCATTGATCTTTATCACTGTGATTGCTGTGTGTCCATCAGGCCGTATCGTTTTTGTCGCGGTAACGTATCCCATCATAATAAGTGCCTTGGCGAGGGTAATATCAGCAGTGGTCCAGCGTTGCTCACTGAAATGTGGCCACGACGATGGAAATACGTAATTTGTCAAATAGCATGTGTGCTCGTTTTTGGCATAAAAAAGACACTGTTCGCATTTTGTCCCGTGACAATAGTCTTTGATTTTATTCGCGGCATCGCAGATTCCCTGCTGGCTATATGTATTACTCACAGCGGCAGGTCCCCCTTGTCAAAGTCTCGCTGGATGGCGTGTCCGGTTTCAGGCGGAACAGGCCGGTACTTGCTCATGTCAGCATAGCCCGGGATCATGCGCAGGCTCTGGCTGACCTCCAGCATCGTCTGTTCGCGGTCTACGAAATGCCGGTCTGAGAAGTTTACGATGTCCTCGATGAAGTCTGCGATCATGTGTCGCATCTCCTCGCGGTAGTATGCGGTGTTGCGGTTGATAAAATCAGTGTAGCGGTCAGAATCGTTCATAGCGGTATTCTCCTTGTATGTAAATTATTTAATTTTTTGCCCCTACATGTACCAATGGAACATCGGGGTCATACTTTTCCAAGCTGTAGTTGGCGGCAATCTTGCCAAAAACATCAGCAAAGCTTTCAAGCGCGGAGTCCCGGTCTTTGTCGTTGGCGTCGGCAATCAGGACGATCTGGTGGATAGTGTCTGCGGTAAGCTGTGTCATTGCCAGGGTGAACGGACTGTATTCTTCGTAGTTCATGCGGCTGTCTCCCCTACTTCATCAAATAGTAAACTTGCGGTCTATGTAATCGTTCATAGCAGCCTTGAGGACTGGCGTATCAAAAAACGCGAAGCAGTTCTTGTTAGGTCGCTTTTTGTTTTGCTCAATCCGGATCAGGTAGAAGCCCCGCAACATCAGGTAGCCCGCCATGCGCGGTGAGTAGATCATAATCACATCACGCTTGGCGCTGTCAGCTGCGGGGGCGGTCATAGTGGGTGTCTTGTCCATGGGTAAACTCCTTAATGCTTAATGCTATATATATAAAGGTATGTGGGTTGGCGAGCGGCGCTCAACAGAATTCCCGTGTGCTAAAACGGTATCCGTCAGTGTCTGCGTACTCGCCGTCCCAGTGCTTGTAGAGTCCGCAGTCGTTGTCACTCTCGCACCGCCAGTTCCCGGTGTACATTCTGGTTACTGGGTCAAACACCTTGGGCGTTCCGTACATGATGACGCGCTCCTCAAACTCCGGCCAGCTGTACTCCGTGCCGTACTCGTCGAATATGGTCAGATAGTGCATGTTGTCATGATAAAATCTGTCAAGGTCACGCACGCTGTGAATTTGCTCGTGCTCCTCAAATACAGGTTTCCACCCACAGCTGGTCTTGGCAATGTGCAGCTCCCAGGCGTCTTTGTGCCGGTCTGTCGGTTCCGCACGTGGCCCCATCATCCTGGCCACGGCTTTGTTGCGTGTATAGAAGTAAAAATTAGTTCCCATTGGTGTCCTCCTTGTAACTTGAACTATGTGTTGTGAAACGTGAAAAAATATTCACCGGGTATCGAGAATCCGGCTTGCTTTATCTAATAGCTGCGTCAACGCACATGGCCATCGCGTCAACCTGATTCTGCCCTACACCGATATAACGCATGGTTGTTGCCTGATCACTATGCCGATATTTGTACTGCAAAGCTTCGTTGATTTGGTTAGTCGTAAGCCCGCCTTTGTCAGCTGCCGTTACGGCAATTAGACCATATGTTTTACGCATACTGTGGGTGCTGATATGCCCCTCTACCGCGCACGCCTTTGCGGCATCTGTAATAATGTGGTATACCTGTGTCTTGCTTACCGGCTTGGTGATATATCCGGCGCGTACCCATTTCTGACTCTGGAACAACGGCCACTCTGGGTCAAGGACACCAGACTGTTGGGTGCGAATCTCGTCAACTAATTTTGTGATAGCTTGCGCCGCATGTGGCGTGATGAGATCGTTTGTGCGCTTGTGGTTTTTTCTGTTGATGATTTGGGCATGTTTCAAAACGGAGTTAGTAGAGACATCAAAAACATCACCAATTTTTAGCTGCCGTATGTCTCCAGCGCGAAGGCCGAGCGTGATGCCACATATATATAAGGTATAGTTACGCTGGCGGTTGCGGGCGTTTCCATGGGTTAGAAGATAATCTCCGATAGCTTTAATGTCTTCCACGCTGTGTAGAGGTTCTGCTGGTCTTGCTTTTAGTTTTCCATTTTCCTTTTTATTAGAGACGGTTTTGCAGTAGTCCTTGCGACGTTTTGGTGTTGTCTTCTTGGTCGGAACTAGCTGATAGCCAGTGGCTTGGGCGAGAGCTTCCATTACCGGATTGGTACCATCAGGTGCTTTTGCGTTGACAATAGCTTGTGCGAGGGCGGTTACGAGATCGGGCTGAGGGTTTGTGGTCGTGAGGGTGGTGTTTTGGCGTTTCATAGTGGTGTCTCCTTTGAATGATGGGTAATTTTGGTGTCTGAGTGGTTCTTTATTAGTATTATAGCACTTCACACCACATATTTCAAGCACTTATCAAAAATAATGCCCTGATCGCCGAAGAAAGTGGCGGTCAGGGGCTGAAATGGTGGCGTTTCGGAATGTTTTTGTGTGGTGGATATGAAAAATAACGAAAATACGTTAAAAATACGATAGTTTAAGCAGGAATTAAGTTGTTTGTGTGTGTTTTGTGCTAAAAATCTGCAAAAATAGCACGTTTTTGATGCACGAAAATGAGGCGGAAATGGCGTAGGTACAAGGTTTGTCCGATGGGGTGGATCGAAGAAAGGGAATGGATATGGAGCAGTGTGTGGTAGTCGGGGGGTGCTGTGAGCCGAGAGTGTGAATGGATGACTTACTATTATAGTAGAAACGGATTTTGCCTTCCGTTTTTAACCTGCCCCCGGTGTATGTTTTGTGGGATTATCGACGCTGTAGCGTCAAAAAGTGCATAGTGGATACTCCATGTAAAAGAGTCTATTTTTTCAGCCCTTTACATTGCTGTGTTGCTATGCCGTGGCCCGCTCTGATTCACGCGGTCTATAGTTATAGACCAGCTATAACTGTACATATACGTTATATAC
>ERZ1034865.73-NODE-73-length-80228-cov-99.912315_pt1 | contig 80228 bp, 119 predicted proteins | sample MGYA00520632_ERZ1034865 | MGnify/ENA primary metagenome ERZ1034865 (study PRJEB33766, sample SAMN09781738) | gut metagenome | biome: gut microbiome | host: Homo sapiens | place: Madagascar | study: EMG produced TPA metagenomics assembly of the PRJNA485056 data set...
TCCGCTAAGATTGGTTCATTGGGCGACTACGCTCAGATTGGTTCATCGGGCGACTCCGCTAAGATTGATAGTAGTGGTCGAAATTCTGTCGTCATGTGCGCAGGTTTTGACTCAAAAGCAAAAGCTGCTATTGGAAGTTGGATAACTCTTGCCGAATGGAAAAGGATAGGAGATGTATGGAAGCCGATTTGCGTAAAAACAGAACAGGTAGATGGAAGCCGTATCAAGGCAGACACCTATTACAAATTGATTAATGGCAAATTTGAGGAGGTTGAATGATGGCAAACGAAAACAGCAAACCTTATTTTCTTTTGGTTTTCCAGGAGAATGACCCCATGCCATCCATTGTATCAGCAGATGTGATTGCAAAGATGTATCCATACGCTGAAAAAAATGCTTGATATTATAACCACGGACGACGATAGTATGGGCTTCGAGAAGGTAGAGTCCTTCAAAATAGTTACTGCCGAGGAAATTAACTTTAACATGTAACAACAGATATGAAGAAAACAATCAGGACATTTGTCGGTAGGTTGCGCGATGCGTGGGCTATCATACGAGGACGCAATTATGTTTTTATCCGCGAGACCGAGGACACAAGCGAACAAGAGGCGCTCCACACAGCAATCTTTATTCTCGGCGCACGTTGGCTTAAAAACAACGATAACGTAAATTGTTTCTCCCGAGTAGATATGCTGCTTGACTTGCTAAACGATACGAACAGCATAATGATGCTTACAAAGGAAGCTGACGGCACGCTGACTTACTGCTACGACTGCAAGACGGAAGAAGATTTTAATGACTTAATCAACATGGAGGTAAAGTAACATGGGATACGAAATTTGTTACCTCGACACATACGGCGAGGCATACTTCAAGGTAATAGGCGGCGTTGTGTATTCGCGCGACAGAAAAACCGATGTGTCACCCGACAAGCTCTCCGACTTCCTTGCAATAGCAAAGGAACTTGGATTTAAAACGGGTAAGTTATGAAAGCAATACTGACGCTGGATAATGGGGCGAAGATTGCCGCAGACATCTTGCCCCCCCCGATTGGAAAAATCCGCAGACCACGCTTTCAAGACGAATACGAACGCTGGTTTGTAGAGGAGTTTAACAAGGCGCAGCCACACCTGGTTCATAAGGTGGTAAAAGCGCACATACTAAGAAATTAATAATACAATAATATGGCAGAAGAAATATTTTACTGCGAACGCCCGAAATGTAGAGTTCACAACAAAAAGACGCAGGATCTTGCATACAATTTGAAAACTTTTAGAAATGCAGAGTTTGTGTTTAGCGAGAAGTTTACTCCAGTTATGCTTTTTGAGGTGCTTAAAAGCGTAGTTGCAGAACTCAACAGCGAGTACAGAGGTAGAGAAATAAAGGTCGAGATGATGCGTTTCATAGACACTATCTCATACACTTTCAAAGACGACCCTAATAGTGACGCTCGTCTGGGCGGTTTAAGACTTACACCGATAAAAACAGTATTCGATAGTGTTAAAGATGTATAAACCGAAGAACAATGGGAATAGCATTATTTATCCTTTGTTTTGCCTGCGTTTGTGGTATGTGGTACTTCACTGGTAGATATTCGATATACAACAAGTTGAAGGCGGACTACCGAGAGGCCCTGAAACTTATAGGCTTACAGCAGGCAATAATTGAAGCCTACAAACTTAAATACGAATCAAAAGAAACGGAGGAAGAAAATGAAGAACAAGATTAACATTGCGGAGATACTCCGCGATATGCCAAAAGGCATAAAGCTATATTCGCCGCTGTTCGGCAAATGCGAGTGCATAGATGTTGATCACAGCGAATATCCTATTACTATTAAAGTTCAAAGGACAAATTGTACAATAGCCAAAGGCTTTATGAAAGACGGTCGTTACTTTAACGGGTTTGAAGACGCGAGGTGCTTGCTCTTTCCCTCTGCCGAAATGCGCGATTGGAGCAAGTTCTTCAAGCGTGGCGATGTAGTATTCAACGAACCCTCGGGACTGGTAGCTATCTTTGACGGATGGGTGGGCGACGATTACACAGAGTTCAACACAACCATCAACCGCATTAAGAACGGCGATTTTTGGGGTGAAGAAGAAGTTTGCGAAACGGAGTTCTTTGCCAAAGTCACCGACGAGGAGCGCGCGGAGTTTATCGCAGCAGCAGAGAAGCATTACGGCGGTCGGTATAACCCTAAAACGTTGCAAGTAGATCCTGTTAAGGTTTCTAAACCCATGTGTTCGTTTAAACCGTTCCAAAAGGTGTTAGTAAGAGATGCTAAAGACGAGGTATGGAAGGCTGATTATTTTTCCCATTACGAAGAAGACGATAAAATTGCCCCGTATGTTTGTGTAGGGAGCTATTTCAAACAGTGCATCCCCTACGAAGGCAGCGAACACCTTTTAGGCACGGATAAATCACCCAAATAACGCTAACATGGCAAAAGACTTCTCGCTTGCAAATGTCAATTTCCGCGAGACAGGACATATCGCTTTTGCGGATGAGTATATCACATCGTATGTGTCAACGGACATCGTGCCAAAGATATACATGAGCGTGAATACTCCTCGTGACGCAACAGGGCTTGTTTCAGGCAAGCCCAAGCGTTACTTCCGCACACAATACAGCGCATGGGTAACGAAAAAGACATTTGCCAAGCAATATCAAAAAATTAGAGAAAAATTCTAAGTATGATAAATCTTTTTTTAGATAGACACGACTTCCTTTATGCAGTTGAGGGCTTCGCAAGAGGTTCGCACCTCCGACAGCACGTTTGGCAGGAGATTGTATATAAGTCAATTCCGCAGATGTCAGAAGACGATATGGATTTTCTTTGGTTCTATATGCGACGCGACATCTTCGAGTGCTACTTCTACGAGCTGAACGGCAAGAAGAACACGCACTTTGGTTACGAGGACTTCATGCACGCACTCGCTGCTTTGCACAGAGGAAACCGCTATAAGGTAACATTTTACAGCGAGATAGAGCACAAGCAGCTCCAAGCTCTCTGCTACCGCTTTGAAGGCGAATATCATCCGCTTTATCTTTACATCGGGGGCAAGGTAGTCGGCAAGACGAAGAAAAGCAGCGGCTTGCAATCGTTCAATGCGTTTGTTCCTAATGAGTGGATAAAGGCAGTTGCAAAGCACAAGATGCCCGAAAACAAACACGTAGAACTCGGCAGAGAAGAATGGTGGAACGACTTGGAAATTTATGATAATTTTAAAACAAAACGATTATGATTGACGAAAAGAAAATACAACAAGCAGCAGCCAGCAAGTTTAATGTAGGAGGCTTGGTGAATACTGTCGAACGAATTGCCTTTAAAGAAGGCGTTGATTGGTTTAAGAAAACTCTTTGGCACGAGGCAAGTGTAAAACCCGAAGACAATGCTGTTGTCCTATACCAATGGCTTGATGATAGAGACACTATGGACGTTGGTATAGAGAGAGTCTTCCCGGATATTGAATGGGCAAAGTTCGTTGCGTATAACAGAGTCACTAAGTGGTGCTACATAGAGAACTTGCTGCCTAACAAATAAATATCAAGTATATGGAACATAGATATATAGCCGGTGATTGGGTGAGATATATAGGAGTAGCCTCACCAATAGTCGTGCAAATTATAGAAGTGAGAGAGGAAAAACTTTTAATTGATCTCGGCGAATGTAACTGGTACCTTGCAGACCGCAGTGAAGTGGATTCTATCCGTTTAACTGGCGAAATTCTCGAAAAGAATGGGTGGGAAAAGAGTCGCATATACTTTACGAATAGACGTATTCCAAGAATCAAACTTTGCTCAGACGAATCAGAATCCAAGTGGTCTGTTTTAATAAATGGCGACATTATGGGAGGTTATATCTATAATGTTCACGATTTACAGCATATCCTATTTGCTTTTCGGATTGAACGAGAAATAGAGGTGTAGGCATGAAAGATATAGACGAGATGTAGACAACTATGTAAAAACTACAGAATATGATTAAACCAGAAGACCTAAGAATAGGCGACCTTGTAAAGGTAAGCCACGATTGCATGTTTCCGAAAGGCACGAAATGCGTTGTTACCGATATAAATCCCCTAACAGTCTTTGAAGACAAAAAAGGAACCGCCTGTCTAAGCGCTATCAATGATGACGATGACGGACCATGGTGGATTTGGTGCTGTAAAATTGAAGGCATCCCCCTCACTCTCGAACTCCTTAGAAAGAACGGATTTAAGGAAGAGCAGCATCAAAAGGAAGGCACCTCGGAATGGTATGACTACTATCATTACGACTTCGGCATTAATATCGTGTATGAGGTCGAAGGGAATAAGTTTGCCGCCTACCTTGACGGCAAAAAGTTACGAGAAATTGAATACGTTCATGAACTCCAACATATCCTTTGGGCGTTGGGCTTGAACGCAGAACTAAAAGTATAAACGAGATATGAAATTTGGTATTATTGATTTTATGATGGCATCGCTTCAGGTAGCCTTCATCGTGATGAAACTCTGCGGAGCAATCAGTTGGTCGTGGTGGTTAGTTATGCTGCCCATTCTCTTGGTTGTAGTGTTTAACGTTCTCGTACTCCTTCTTTTCGTTTGTGCAGAGAAGTATAAGTCGCATCTACTATTCAAGCAGTATGGCACCGACAATAAGTTGGCTATTCGCTTGAAAAAGATGCAGCAGGAAAGGGAGAATCTTATGAAGCAGAAGAATAAGTAATTATGAACGAACAAATGAAACAGTACACTGGAACTAAGACAGTGAAGGCTATGCCTATGACAATGGGTGAAGCCTACGAGCGCAAGCTCTTGAAAGAGGGTGTAAGACCCTCTGAGTGTGAAACAGACAAGGCTGGCTACCTCGTTGAGTATGAAGACGGTTACCAGTCTTGGAGTCCGGCAGATGTGTTCGAGAAGGCTTACAAGCCGTCTGAAACGTTCGTCAACAGAATGCTTCTTGAACTCGAAGACCTTGAAAAACGCATGTATAAATGCGATAACTTTCTTTCTTCGGATGAGTTCAGTGCTTTAGACGCACTTTCTCGTGCTTTGTTGACTGTGCAAAGAGGGGCGATGGGGCAATATTACATTGTCTTGGCAGACAGATTTATAAAGGCAAATAAGATGAAAGCTATGCTGTCCAATTTTACATTCGGCACGGCAGTACTTTATCTTAAAGCAGGTATGGCTGTCCGCAGAGCTGGTTGGAATGGCAAAGGTTTATTTGTTGTCAAGCAAGTGCCAGCCCATATTACAGCCGACATTATTCCTAATATGCAGTCACTTCCCCAGTCTGCCAAGGACATCATTATGGCACGTGCTGAGCCACACATCGCTTACACCAATCAGATGCTTATAGTGCACCCAGACGGACGTGCCGACTCTTGGGTTCCGTCTTCGAGTGATGTATTTGCAGAGGACTGGGAGTTGGTAACTGAGTAATAACAATTTCTCCCCAGTGACAGTGGGGAGAAATAATAAGTAAGAACTTAGCATTAATTTAATAACTTATGACAAAAGAAGAATTAGCCAAGCAAATAGATAGATGGCTAAAACAACGAGAAACAATCAAGCCTTTTATAGATAGAATGGTAAAGTTAAATGTAAGGCGTGAGGAATTACTTCAAGATATGAAACAACTTCAAGAAGACTATATTAAAGCCTTACCTTTTAAAGTTGGAGATAAGGTTATAGATGAAGCTGGAAACGTAGGCTGGCTTTCAAGAATAGTTCCGCATACACCATCAGAAAAGTATATGCGAGCAACATTAGGTTTGAAATTCTTCTTCTATATGGAAGAAAAAGACGGCACTCGTGCCAAGCATAATGTTTATACTTACGGACGACCAACTAAACTATAAATAATTATGATAGAAGAAGATTTTGTAAAACAGATGCGTGCTCTCAATGAAAAAGAAAAGGAGATTGCGAATCAGAAGTGGAAGTTGCAAAGACAATATCTTAAAGAATATCCGTTACAAGTAAACGACAAATGCGTAGATTATAATGGCGAGGTTTGCTGGATTAGTAATGTTCGCTTCTTTAGCCCGTCGTCAACGGTGATGTATTTCTCGGTCAATTATCCTACGAAGAATGGCGAGCGCTCTCAAGTCGACAGAAATGTTTTTACAGGATTAACAAAAATACAAGAAGATAAATAACCATGTGGCAGAAAGTATCAGAAAAGATGCCAAAATGGCAAAAACGGTCTACGAAATTGTTGACAATTACAGCGAAAAGAACGAGCTGCACTGTCTGGTTCTCATGTCAGACAAAATAGGCGGAGCTTCTTTTACGATTGGCCGCGAAAGTGCGATAGTCAAAGAGTTTAAGGAACTTACAAAACGCCATGACGCATTTAAAAACATTCTTAATAAATTAAAACAGTTATGACAATCGAAGAAACAAAAGAACGTATCAAGATAATGCAAGCATACGTTGATGGTAAACGGATACAGTATGCAGAAGATGATACTGACGTATGGCACAACATAGATGAACCGGATTGGCATTCAGATTACGAATACCGTATCAAACCCGAACCCAAATACCGCCCGTTTAAGGATGCAGACGAGTGCTGGCAGGAGATGCTGAAACACCAGCCGTTTGGGTGGGTAAAGACAATAGCCAACATCCCAGAACTACACAATATATCAGCCATTTTCCCATCTGCTGAATTTCCTGTCCTATTGGGTATTGATTTAGAGGAAGGTGAGGCGAGAGAGTATTCACTTAAATTGTCTGAAATGTACGATTTATACACATTTGCCGACGGCGCACCGTTCGGAGTAAAGGAGGAATAGGTATGTATGCAAGAAAAGTTGCACTATTGCCATGTATAATGCAGAATGAGTACTCCTTTCTAAAGTTTGGATATATAGTCCAATACAAGAGACATTTTTGGCAGAAATGGAATACTGTTCTCAACAAAGACGGCAATCTGCTTATTGTTTCAGAGAGAGTAGCAAATACGGCAATCGGAGAATTACGAAAAGTAAATTACGTAACACTGAACGACCTGCGCAACGAGATAACAACGGCGTTAAGTATGCACCCAGAGATTAAGCATACCAAACGCCTTAACGTACACTATGCACGCATGGGCGAGCCGACATGGAACGAGGCTGTAATCGAGCACGCGCGTTTCTTCTTGCGTGATGATATTATCCCTTACATCGAAAATTCGCTTGTGCATCCTGTAGTAAGCACGATGCTTCCGAAGCATAATCGAGGCTTAAACGACTTCATTCGTGAATGGGTTAGGGTAAAGAATCTCGACTACAACGGAAACGCAGGCTTGCAGTTCTCCATAAACTCTACTGACGACGCACAGCGAGAATATCTATTCTCGGGTAACGCCATGCCATTGAGAGATATTGCAGAACTTGCTGATACTCTCGTATCTCCGTGGGGTCGTAAGTACACTCTTAACTTCGCGCTTGCCGACGACTCTATCATTGACGGCAAGGTGCTTGCTTCGATGTTTGACCCAAGCAAGTTCATGTGTAAGATTACACCGCTCCACCGAACGAACAGCTGCGAAGCCAACCATATTCAGACAAGCGGAGGTTACGACTCGTTTGTGCCGTACAAGAAAGTGGAAGAAGATTTGAAGGCAAACGGATTTGATGTAATCGTGTTCGTTCCGTCGTATGACGAGGACAACGGGCTGATTACTTGCGGCAATGCAATCCTGTCCGGCAAGAAACCGACATCGAGCTACAAAGAAGTAGTATTTTAATCTGATAAACAAAAATGAGCAAAAAGAAAATATACATATCATCGCCGATTACCGGCCACAACCTTAACGAGCGACACAAGTTCTTCGCTCGGATCGAGAAGGAGTTGACAATTCTCGGCTACAAAGCAATCAATCCCATGAGCAAACCTTTGTCTGACTCAGCGCCGTACACGGAACACATGAAAGAGGACTTACGTCTACTCCTCGGCTGCGACGGCATTATTGTTCCGAACCGATGGCGATGCTCGAAAGGCTGCGAAACGGAACGCCGTGTGGCGGACGCTTGCGGAATACCAGTCGTAGGCGTGATAGGCGAAGCGCACGATTTGCAAATCTTAAACGCAATATAAGCATGGGTGCAAGTCAGTTAATGAGCCGAACCCCCAAAAGGGCGTATATTATCGCGCCAAGTGTAAAGCAGAAAGAGGAAATACTAAAGAGTATCGACCACTATTGTTCGCTGTATTACATCACAATGGGTTCTGCATACAACATTGCCCAAACAGCGATGATAGACGCTTACAACGCGATTAAAGAGGACAAGAAGCTATACCGTCAGCAGACAAAGCAAAGCATCAACAAGGCTCTTGCTGCATACAACACATGGGATACGAAGATGCGCTTTGCCCTCGCCGACCGCTATCAGCTTTGGCTTGACCTATCCGATGCGTCGGAGGCAGAGCTGAAACCGCTCGTCACAACACTCTATTACTGCATCGACAACTACTTCTTGAAGAACAAGGTGCCGAAAAGCAAGATAATCGCCCGTATGGAGACGGCAATGGTGCTGATAGATATTGCTGTAAACCTGTTCAGAAACCTGTTTGACAATATTGAGAAGAAGATAGGAATGGACTTGCGCCAGGCGTTCAACGAAGGCAACGCACTGGAGCTGCAACGCAACTGGAACAACGCCATACAGTTCGTCATAAACTCGGTAACAGGGATGCCCGACATTGACATCAACGATGATGCGGACAGCGTTCAGGCGGCGAAGAATATCGTAACGAAAATCTCGAACGAGGGTATCTACGACCGCGCAGGAGAGTATGCGTTACAGGTGAACCCCGAATATAAACCAGAGGATTACGGAGAATAGGTTAATACCAACCGCGCACGGGCAGCAGGAGTAAAATCTTGCTGTCCGTGCGCGGTTTTTTGTCATTTGTCTTGCAACGTAAATGCCCGACCGTACAGCAGCATCGTCAGAAAGATTAGTGTATAGTCCGCAATCCGTGTCGTTTCTGAAATGCACAGCGTGCCGTGCCCAAGCCTTATCAGAATAACTCCTGCAAGATACAGGAACGGTATTCGCCACACCCAGCTGAATTTGAAAAGAAAACTCGCCGGCAGTAAAACGGAGGGCAGCACGATATACGCCAGTATATATAATGACACAACCAAAACGGCGTTCTCGTTCAGATCTAAACCCATTGACGCTGCGTTATGGTGAAACCAATACACGCCGGACCAGTGTAAAACCATAAGGAGTATAGGTATCGCTCTTATGCCGATTCTGTAAAACCAAAACAGCTTTTCGGCAAGCGTATTTGTCTGTATTGTTTTCATACCGCTAAATTTATGTTAGTTTTTTGAATATCCGTTCGCACAGCTCTCCCATGATATAGCAAGCCTGCTCACCGCTCATGTCAATATCATACGCTTCGCAGATGTGTGCGGTAACGTGCAGCAGTTCGTGACCGATTGTGTTCACCATCTCGCTTTCTTCTTCTGAGTGTCCGATAGTAACCACGCTCACCTTGTCCTTGACGTTGGAGTAGGTGAGTCCTCTGCTTTCGCCACCGCTTATGAAGTGGCGGTAGGCTTTGCTTGTCGCTTCGCTGCCACACCCAATAGTCATAAGCTCGCTACAGAGATGCACCGCGTCGCCACTGCCATATCCGATGAAGCAACGCACGTCCCAGTCGTACTTGTCGAGCCTTATGTCACGCCTAATCATAACAAGTCCTCCCAAGGTATAGGCATACCGTTGTGGCAGCAGTCGGCATAGAAGCGGTTGAAGATGAAGCCGTCTTTCTGGTCTGTGTCATCAACCACATCTTTCACATAATGCGCCATTTGCTGCTCGTCCTTTATCGACTTGCCCCAAAAGTCGGCTCTGCACATATTGGCTACATACACATGGTCGTAGCCGACGAGATTTTCAAGCTGCAAGCCGTTCGTTTGCAACATCTCCTCGACCTTCTCTTTCGGTAGCATCTCCAAACGTTCTTCCTTGCCAGTAGCAGGACTAATCGTCCGCATTTGCTTGACAGCCCACTCACACATCTTCTTGTTGAAGTGATAGCCGTTGTATCTTAGATATGCTATCATTCCTTCGGGTTTCAAGTCGTACATATCCAAAGGCATCTTACATCTTCCCATAATATTTAGGTTTTAAAAGACTGGCAGGGAAGCGAACCTCCCCACCAGTCGGGTTAATTACTTAGTAGCGTCTGCGACCTCGATAACCACCGCGTCGTTCTCCGTAGCGACCATCGTCGTCATCATCGTACATATCGCGCTCACGGCGTTCGTTCTCGTATCGCCAATCGTCGCGATAATCGGGCATAGGTGAACGCTCGCCGTATCGGCCTTCGCCACGCTGCAAGCTGTCAAGACACGCCATTGCCTTGCCGCCATAGCGCAAGCATTTCTCCACGTTCTCAACAAGCTCACCCATCTTGTTCTCTGTGATTTCTATCATGTACATAGCTCTTGCATTTTAGTTATTGCTGTTTGACTTTTTCAGTGCCTTTTGCAACATGCTTTCTATGTTTGACAAAGTACCCTCCATGCCGCAGACCTTGGTTTCGAGCTGAGATATTTTCTGCTCCTGCTCCTTGTCTTTGGCAATCTGAGGATTGAGAACACACATTATCTTCTCGCAGTTGCACACCACCTTCTCATGATAGTCCTTGCTTGCAAGCACCTCCTGCGAGTGTCGTAACATCGCTTCCACTTCGGCAATCATCGCTTCGCGACTTTCGCTTACTACCACATCGCCCGAGTTGGCAATCTGTCCGTTTGAAGGCAGTTGCTTGAACTCTGCTTCGCCGTCGGGCAACTTTACTTTCACATCTACAACCGTTTCAATAGGCTGCGCTGAAAACTGCCCTGGTTGATAGGTAGGGAACTTCGGCTGCGGATTACTTACGCTTACCACCTGTCCGATTTTCAATGTCGGCTCTTCGCCTTTTTCAAGCACATAGAATATGCTGTTTGTTCTTAGTCCACTGAACATAATACAATTCGCAATTTAGTTGTTAAACAATACCCGTCATTAGCTGAAGGGTGTTAGTATCTCTCTCGAACCAGAGCTGGTATACACCGGTCCCGGCTACGTCGGCAACCGTAAGAGCCGCACCTCCAAACTTGGTGACAGCCTGCGTTACGCCGTTGGTCTCAAAGAGTATCGGCAGCGTGGTCGTTGTGCCCGTCGGTATCGCCTGTCGCAGATTTACGAATACCGTACCTCTGTAATTGGCGTTCAAGAAGGCATGGTTCCTGAATGAGAAAACCACACCGCTTGTGCCTACCGACACACCGGTAGAACCGATAGCTGCCGACCCTCTTCTGTTGACCCATGAAAAAGGATAACCCCAAATCATAGTCGTTCCTCCAGTTAGATGGTTAGCCCCAAAAGCCGTTAGCTCCGTTGACTCCGTAAAGTCCGTATTGTGCTGCTACGCAGTTTGGGACAGCAACGAACGGCTGGTAAGGTACAGTCGCCGTCTCGGGCATCTTACACTTGATACCTGCAACCTCCTGCTGCAAGCCTGCCAACACCGCATTGATAGGAGCGACCGCCTGACCTACAATCTGACTTGTCATAGCCGACGACTTGAACGTTGAGTTCTCCTCGCGCAGAGCGTCAATCTTGTTCTGCATTTCGCGCATTTCGGCTTGCTTCTGACCGTTGACAATGGTCTGCGTGCTGTCCTTGATGGCGTTGTGCAAGTCGCAGGTCTGTCTCTGTGTTTCGTAAGCGACATTTGAGAAACCGCGTTCCTGACCGACAGCTACGTTGTTGATGGCGTTCTGCAAGGTGTTGGTCTGCTGGCATGTGGCAAGTCTGTTCTCGCAGCAACAAGAAGCGAGCTGCTGTGCAATCTGCATATTGCCTTGCTGGAGAGCGTTGATAACTTGCATACCGCTCATGCCGACCTGATTGCCCACACCCTGAACCTGTGAGGTAAGAGCCGAGATAGCCGCCTGTATCTGACCTTCGGTGCAGTTAAGCTGCGTAGCGAGGTTGCTTAGAGCGTTTCTGTTTCCACCGATGGCATCCATGAGGAGCGAGCGACCGTAGTCGTTGTTGATTTCATTAGCAATACCGCCTGCGCGACCATTGCCGAAACCACCCCAACCATTACCGCCCCAACCCATGAGGAAGAAAAGGAAAATTACCCACATGAAGCCGTCGCCCCAACCATTGCCGTTCTTGTTCATGGCAAGGAGGAGATTAGGGTCAAGACCTCTCTGCTGAAGCAGAGGAGCGAGCAAACTCATCATGCCGCCCTGTCCGCCACCTTCATTCCCGAATACATAAGTTTTTGACTCAGACATAATACAATCTTTTTTAAAAATTTTACCTTAGTTGACTAAACACTATTTCGTAACGTTACACCGCAAAGTTAGCGAGTTGTGACGGATAATGTCATAACACGCTCAAAGATTTTATATTACGCTGATAATCAGATATATAAGGTGATAGTCGGTACTATCACGTTGTAAAACATTCTTTCCAGTGTTTAAAGAATTGGAAAGAATAGGAAACAAAAAAAGAGAAGCCTCTTTACTTGCTTCTCTTCTGTTTTATGAAGTGGAGAATATCCCACTTCTTCCAGTATCGTGTGTGTCCGCGCTTCTTACACTCACCGTTCGGTATTTCGCCGCGCTTTACCATTCTATTGAGTGTTGCATCGCTAACGCAAAGTCTGTCCTTCACTTCCTCTGCGCTCATCATCGGGTTGAGCATATTCGGAAGTATGTCCTGGCAGAGTGTTTCTATATCATCGTCGCTCATACCGCAAGCCGTCACTTTCTCGCCGTTGCGCTGCTGCTCGTCTGCCTTAAAGCACGAATTTGCAAGCGATTGCAACAACGTGCCGAGCATCTTGTAGCCGAAAATCTTTCTCATAGCATTTCAGTTTAACTGAACATTCTTTTGCCGAGCTTTGATTTACAGCAAAACCAGTCGATAGCTCCGTAGACATACAGCAACAACGTGAACGCCATGATTGCGAAATGCGCCATCACCATCTCGTTAGTCGTGTACCAACTCCAATATACAAGATGTATGGAGTTGACACCGAAGTAGTAGAAGAACGGTATGCGATACTTCCAACATAGCCAAAAGAAGCGCGACGCAAGAATAAGAACCATCGGCAGTATATAGACCATGATGTATATAAATGTGTAGCACGCCCAATTTGCACTGTGTACGGCAAACATCTCCTTCGGATTGCGGCTAAAGTCGAACATGCCATACATGTGCGCCGTCATTATGAGTATTGGAACCCACTTGCAGAACCAACGGAAAAACCGCAATATTCTGCGTGAATACTGATTGCCGGACTCTGCCAGCAAAGACATAATCTCCGATATGTCCTTACCCTTCACAAGAGCAAGAAACATCCTTTTATCATCCTCGTTCATAGTGATTTTTTGGTTTGACGTAAAATGTCTGTTAGTTCTATTCGATGCAAGTTAGTCATTTTTTTCCAAAGTTGTATGCACTGTTATTTATATTTATATTTATTTAAACACTGTAAAAAACGCAAGTCTTTAGCTCATGGGTAGTTCACTTTAACTCCTTGCCTATCCATCACGGACAGGCAAGGCTCCTGAAAACAAATCACCTTAAACTAAAAAACTAATAACTAACCAATCTACATATTATCTCTTTCTGTGTATCAGCCATAACAGCAGTGAGATTAAACATAGTGCCACCGCTCCGACCGCTATCTTGCCTACGAACATCTGCGTCCGCTCCCACCATGTAGCCTTACGCTCAACTGGCACCGGCACTGGAATTGAGTCCGCTCGCAGGATAGACTTGTATATCGTGTCCGTCTTAACGCTCACCCTGTCACGCCATTTGTACACGTTCTTTGTCTTGTATATTGTATCACCTATCATGTAGCTCTCGACATAGATGGAGTCATGTACGCGGAACGTATCTGCTTTGTAGTTGGTTTTATACAACGTGTCCGTCTTGTTGATTACCCGTTCAAGCACAACAGGTTTCGGAGTCGCGCAGCTTGTCATAACAAGCAGGAGCAAGTGCAGCATAGAGCCAACGATGATAGTGAAGCCGTAGCGGCAAATATCATCCCATTCGATACTCGGTAATTTGTAACGCTTCCATTGATACACCTCACGCAGCACCATTACGGGCAGCGCGAGCGCTCCCACGAATATAGATGCGATAAACCATCCGATAGCACCTTGTCGGTTTCGCTCATTCTCGTCGTAGTCTTCATCGACCACATCGTGCTTATCTGCCTTGTAGAAAAAAAAGAGCGTTATCGCTCCCAATACGATGCAGTTCAGCAGCATCAGTATTTCTCTTATATTGTTCATACGCTTTTACTTTTGATATTATCAATCAGTTTCTTCTCTCCCATAATCACGAGGCGGTTTGCGCTTCATACATCCGTTCACGGTACACTCGTTCCATTGCAGCTCGTGCATTTTCATTAGGAGCGTGTTTTTCTCGTCTTTGAGCTGACGGATGGTTGTTCGCTGCTTGCCAATGTCGTCGTAGAGTGAGTCTATTTTGTTGTTCAGTCGGTCGCGCTCCTCCATGTGCTCCTCATGCTCATGGTCGTAAAGGTTGTGCCATTCTTGAGCATAAGCCATTGCGTTCGCGTCTTCGTCTTTCTGCGCAGACGCAGCTTCCTTTCGTTTCCGGGAGTTGTAGTAGAGGAGTTGTCCGACGATGCCGCTGCTTACAAGCAACGTTATAATCTGCAATACTGTATCCATTTCGCCTCCTTTACTCTATTGTGATATAAATCTGTTCTCCTCTCTCATCAGCAGCCTTCAGGATAGGGTAGAGCTTGCGGAACGTTGCCGTTGAGTTGAGCACCTTGCCCTTCTCCTTATTCTCACCGACAAGGATACAGCCATCCGTGTCCTTCGCCGTGTTACCGATGTGTATCAGCACGCCTTGATAGCCGGGCGTATTGCACAACCTTGGCAGTCTCCCCTTGCAAAACTGGTACTGCGCCCGACCTCCGAAGCGTGGCGATACCGTCTTCATATCGACGAGGTATTTGCCAGTAGGTATAGCCGTTTCGCCCTTGATTTTAACTCCGCATATCTGCGCAACCGACATATTAGATGTCAGTCCTCTGTCCTTGTCTTCGAGCGTGTCGCAGATGTATGCGCCGTCAACGTACATCTTGCCGATGGTATATGTCTCCTTTCTTGCTATTCGTTTTACTTTTACTTCCATGTTTATAGATTTAAATAAATAATGTTTTTACGATGTTGAGTATCGCGCAGCACTCGACGATGAACAGCCAGTAGCGACGCTTCCAGATACAGAGCACGGCAGCGAGCACGGCAAACAGAACGGTAGGCAGGGCGTTGATGCTGCACGCCCATGCTACGCTTGCTATTGCCGACGTGATAGCTCCACACTTGTGTATTGTGCGCTGGCTCTCGTCGAGGTACGCAGGAGCTGCGCCGACAAAAATGATGCCCACACAGGTAAGGAATGCCATGCACTCCAAGCCGCCCTTTGAGAGCATGAGCGGCAAGAACGATGCGCCGAGCGTCACCATGAGCGCAGGAAAGAGCCAATCTTTATCTGCGAGGTAGTATACCTCAGAGAGCATCGTAGGCACTCGTTTTGCCACGCAGCAGCTGAAAACGTACAGCGCAAGAGCGATGAGTATAATAATAGGTAGAGCCGCCATGTTACACCTCCATTCTAAGCTGCGCAGGGTAGCCTGCTGTGATGTCATACTTCTCTACCTCCTCGATGGTCGTCAGCTCGCTCACTGCCTTCTTGTGTGCAGCTGTCACGTTGTAGCAGTCTTTAGCGTAAGCCTCGATATGGCTTATGATGTTCTGCGCTTGCTCAATGCTCAAGTTATAGCATTGCTTGCCCAGCCATAGCGTAGTGTCCGTGCGACCGATACGCTGCAAACGCTCGTTGCCCTGGTACACACGATCTCGAAGCTCGAAGTCCAGCCACACACGCTGTCCGTTAAGGATAAAGCCGTTCACAGCAGGGGATGTGTCGTAAGCATCTATCTTCTTCAAGACCTCGCGCTTCGCTCTGGCAAGCCCCCTGTTTGCCGTTGCCGCTTTCCATGCAGCATAAGCCTCGTTGACTGCTGTCTCCGAATACTCGCTAACAGGCATTGAGCACTCGACGCACTCGTATGCACCCAACTCCTCGTTGAGCACACCGTCAAGACGCACGATACATACTCCTTCTCTCTCTTCTTTTTCCTTGTACTGGTCTTTCGACACAAACGTTTTTACAAAATTTATTTTTCTCATTGTTTCTTCTTATTTTTAATTTGTTCATAATTCTTTTTATAACAACCACTCGCACACACGCCTCACACCACGCGCTCGGCGTCAACGCTTGCGTCTTCCTCGCTTGAGAAAGAAAGAGATAAAGAGGGAGAGTGGCAAGCGAAGAAGGGAATCGCCAGACCAGGCCCCATCTTGGCGTTGGGAAACGACCCCGTACCGAATAAGTAGCAGTTCGGCTCGCTGACCTGCGTAGCGGTCCACTTGGGGCTTTTATAATTATTGACGCTCACACCGAGCTCGGGGAACTTGAGGTTGACGGCATCAACAACATAATCAATGTTTGCCCACGCCAGATTCCATTGTTCGAGTGTCGGCCCGTAGCCATGCCATGCCTCGCCGGCACAGTCAACGGTCTTTGAGTAGCAGTAGTCGCAGAACGGTGTTTCGATGCTCCGCTCGTCGCCTTCGGCAATAATTGTTATTGTCGCGACAAGACCGTTATAGACAAATTTGTAATACTGCGAGTCGCTGTTGTCTGTACCGTTCAGTGGTATATTTTTAAACTGGACGTTTTGGCTTGCCCACTGCTTCTTTGGAATTTGTGAGAAGTTGGCAAACATATCGATGCTGATATAGATGTCGCCGCCGTAGTGCTGTGTGTCGAGGGTTTTTATACACACGAAAACAAGATGAGTCTTGTCTTTTCCGCTCGCTTCCCATGCGTCCCACGTCCATTTTTTGCCCTCGTCGTCTACAAGCCACACGCCGCTCTCGTAATGATGATAGGCATAGTTGAAACGATAAGAATCTGCCATGGCTTTGCGTGTTCTGCTGTATCTGTCATACTGCTCATACATGCCATCTACCTTGTCTACGGCGACGGTATAGGACGTGCCTATCTTCACATCAAAACTCGCCATGCCCTGCGCGTCCGTGATATAGTCTGTTTTCTTGCCGTCTATCGTTACATGCACTGGCGCTCCCTCCCAGGGCTGCAAAACGTCATCTTCGTTGGCTTTCTGCATCCTCACTGTGACATGCTCAAACTTTACCATCTCTTCAGTATACACAGCGTCAATGATGCGGTTGCCCACGGCAGCGACATGCTGCACGGGGTTCAGTATCGCGCATCCATTGATATAAGGAAATACGACCTTGTAGGTAGAACCTTTCGTCACCGTAAACACGGCCTGCCCGTTGCTGTCGGTCGTATATTGTTGAGGATCTGCTCCGTTGTTGATATAGACGTTCAGAATGATGCCTTCAACGCTGACAGACGCTAAGGTCGTGGTTACATTCACTGTCACATGCTCGTCCGCGTCGGTCAGGTTCACGCTTTTCGCCGTTCCCTGTCGGTTGGTGACGGTCAGCACGTTGCCGTTAAGCTCGGCGTTGACTCTTTCCGCTTCTGCCGCTTTGCTGTCCGCGTTGTTGCCTGCTTCTGTTGCCAAGGCTGCTGCATCGGTGGCGGCTTTTGCGGCAGAAGACGTGCTGGATATTGCTTCGGACACACGTTTCTCACGCTCGACATCAGCCTTTTCTCGCTCCGTCTCTGCGTTCTGGCGAGTTGTCTCCGCAGTTTTTCTTGCTGTTTCGTTGTTGATACGCTCGGTTTCAGCCTCCAGTCGCGCGTTTTCGTTCTGCTTGCGTGTAGCTTCTGCTTCCGTGCGCAGATTTTCGGCTTCCGCACGCTTGTCTTCCTCTGCATTTGCTTTGTCGGTAGCCGTGTTTGCTGCACTTGCCGCAGTGTTCGCCTTGCTGACAGCGGCATCAACGTTTGCTGAAAGTTCCACAAAGGTTGTTGCTCTCTGCTTTTCTGCTGCTACACGGGCGGTTTCGTTCGCCGTGCGTGTCTTTTCAGCTTCGATACGCTCGCTCTCGGCATTGGCACGCTGCGCTTCGGCTGTCTTTCGCGCATCCTCGTTGCTCATGCGCTCTACTTCCGCTGCATGGCGAGCCTTCTCACTCTCGCTGCGTCTACTTTCTGCTGACACACGTGAGACTTCTGCTGACGCACGTGAGACTTCTGCTGACGCACGCTGCTGCTCCGCCTCCGTGCGCTTACTCTCGTTAGTCTTGAGTGTTGCGTCCGTCTGCTTTGCCGTTTCAAGCGCCGTGTTCGTGTCGTTGATGAGCTGCGTTAGTTCTGCCGTCGGAGGCAGGATAACAAGCGCCGTGTTCATCTCCACCGAGTCCTCACCCTCGATAAGCTCGCTGTTGAACGTTGTGTCGCCCGAGGCATTGTTGTCTACGATGACAAACTGCTCGTACTCCTTGCTGCGCCAGTCATTGCCGAAAATCTTGCCACGAATTTCGAGGGCGTATGTGCCCACTGATACAGCGTCGCCTTCCACACGCGCATTGATGATATTGTCCTCCGCTGTGTCGATGCTGTAGGCGAGGTTCACACGCCGATACTGGTTCACGATGTTCACAACGATGTCCGTGCAGGCAGGCAGCGGAAAAGCCACCTGCTCGCCGTTGACTATCTTCTTAACTGGTATGCGCAAAGTAAAGTCGTTACCTCTAACTATTTTCTTCATATTCTATTCTTTTGGTTGTTCTTCTTCTGTTGTGGTTATAGGCTCGTCAGCAGTACTTGTCGGGTCGGACTCGCTTTCAAGTGCAGGGTTAAAAAACGGTAACTGTCTGCCGTTCCATACCACAGTGCAACTATTCTGGCCTTTATTGACAACGCAGGTTATCATCGCGCCTTGGCCTCTTTCAAAATATTTGCTGGCATGGTCGAAATCCATACTCGTATATCCGATTGTAGTCATTTCTGTATCGCTATCATTGACAACAACAATGGTCTGTCCGACATACGCCATAGCCTCGTAAACCGTCTTTGTGCTCAGTTTGCCCCAGTTTGTATGGTTGGGCATGTAGAAAGGTGGAACAATAACAACATCAGCCTTAGTCATCGCCTTTATGTTACCCGTAAACTTCACAAAGCAGCCGGTCTTCTCGAAGTCAATCTGGATATTTCCGAGAGCCAGTGCCGGCACGTCTGTAACGTACTCCTTTAGGTTTTCAGGGGTAATCTCCGTCATCTTTTTGCGGATAAGCCCCGAGAATACGCCTGCACCCACCTCCAGCAAACCGTCCTCGTTCACGCTCGCCGTCACCTCGCCGCTGTTGTTCTTGACCATGAACTTGTTAGCCGTCGCCGTGATGGTGTCGTCTTCAAGGTCAATGCCTGCTCTTTTCAGCCCCGACTCCAGTTTGCCTGCTTCCGTCTTGTCATAAGGCGATAAGCTCCAGCCGCCGTATTCCGTGCCCTCCATTATCATCGGGCGGCACACGTCGATAGCACCGTTTCTTCGCACGGCAAGCTCAAGCAACAGCTTCGTGCAGCCGTCGGGTACGGTAAACGTCGCAGTAAAGAGCTTCCAGTCACCTATACTCAGATAGATATTGCCCGACTTGACAACAGCACCTTCCGTACCGCCGTCAAAGCGCTTGATAGAGTAATAGGCACCGTTATCCAAAAGACTGACGAGCTTCGCCCATACGCTAAATACGTACGTCTTGCCAGCCGACACACGCACATCCTTGAAGTAGAGACCTGTGTATGTGTTCGCTGTAGCGCCCGACGCACTGAACGTTGCATAGTTTGAACCGCCGACGCCGCCACCGCTTGTTATCTCTACCTTTTGCGAGTGAGCCGCTGCAATCTTCGTGATGTCATCCCACGGACGCAGCGCAGAGCCTACGATGCTATTCTTTAGGTTCGTGGTCGTTTCAACCTGTAGAGAGATTTTGTCCGTTGTCTGCTCTATCTTCGATACCTTATTCTCAGTATTCGTCTGCTTCTGTGCAAGCGAAGTGATACTCTCTGCGTTCTGCGTTAGAGTAGTGTTTATCTTGCCTATCTGTCCGTCCACTTCCTGCTTGTTCGCCGCTACCGTATAAGTCAGTCCGTCCACGTTAAGCACAAGCTCCGCAAGCGTCATTTCCTTTGTTGTGTCGCCGTCCTTCACTTTGAGTTTGAACATTGACGCAAGCGCATAAATCTCATCGCGTGACACCACGAATATCTCCTTGCCGTCGAGCGTATAGTCGTTCACGCCCTTGTACAGCTTAATAGACGGAGAATCAGAGCCGTAAGCCGAGAGGTACAGCACCGACTGGCGTGCCACATCGGTTGTATTGCCCATCTGAACAAGCTCGTCACCCACCTCTGGCTGCGAGTCGCCGTAGTTGCCTCCCGACAAGGCGAGAATGTCGATGTAGTCCGTACCGACCGCCGTCACCCTACGCCAGTAGTATTTGTTTTTTGCGTTCGCCGTCGTACCCTCCTTGATGTTGAACGTCTGACAGCGCACAAGGTCGTTGACGGCAAACGGGTTCGTTATCTCCTCGTCGCCTCGCTTAGTTAAGAACGAACAGCGGTAAACGTCATATCGCAAGGGTGTCGGTCCGTATTCGGGCAGCAGCGTTCCCTTTTTCAAGAAGTCCACCTTGCTAATCTTCATGGCAGCAGGTGACAGGACTATCTCGCCGCCGACACTTTGCAGCTCTCGGATTACGAGCCTTACGAACTCCGCAGCCTTGCGCACAAGCAGGCGGTCTACCTCCAAGTAGCTATCACTACCTCCGTTGTAATCACCAAGCTTGAAGCCAGAGCCGAGCGCACCCGAACGGAACGCCGCCGATACGACCTCTTTGAGGGTGGCGATGCCGTCGGAGGAGATGCCGAGGACATTGCTGTCAGACTGCTCGCCAAAAGCAATACCTTCCCAAAAGCGGATAAGTTTCTGCGCGACATCCTGTTTTGTCTTTGAGAGAAACAACTTCGAGCCTTCACTCGCGATATATTCCTTAACCTGTGCAGGCGTAGTGCCGCTACCGCTACCTCTGCCGAGCGCGGTTATCTGTTCCTGCATCTTTTGCAGCGTGCCTGCCTCCTTGTCTTCACGCAGACTTACCTCGTATGACGGTATCTTTCCGTTTCCCTCTTTGATTGTCAGCCTGTCGATGATTATTTCCGCGTCAAGTCCGAGGTCTTCATCCTTGAACGGCATAATGTCGCCCTCCTTGATTGTGTCATGTATGCTCTTTACTGCCCCCGAGGTGTCGGCCATTGCCTCGTCATGCTGACGGGCCATAAAGATGTCATAAATCTTCGGTGCGTAGGTGTGTCTGGTGTGGTCGTTCTCTATAAGCCATGCAATAGCGTAGCGCAGCAGCTTTTCGGAAGCCGCTTCGACGTACTGTACAGGCAGCTCGATTCCCGACAATACAAAATGATCGCCCTTGCTAATCTGAAAGTCCTTGTACGGGAAATACAGACCGATGTCTTCCACTCGCTGCAACGTGAGCACCCAGCGACCGTTCTCTTTTACACTTCCCGACACCTTAAACTTTCTGCCGGCACACATTCCGTCCGTCATGGTGATGGAGAAGTCGCTCTGCTTTAAGGCATTGATGTCGAAGTTTACCTTTTCGTTAAGCTCGACCTTACATGAAGGAACATCCTGCCCCTTGAACACGCCGTTGTCCTCTACATTCGTGCCAACCGCGATTTCGTCAATGCGCACGCCGTCCACCTCCATCTCCTTGATTGTCGGAAATATTTCTTCTTTCTTTTCTTTTATATCTTCCGTATCGAAGAATACACTGCCAGGTCGCACGCCTATGATGTCCGCTGTAGCTGACTCCACCCATGGGCGGTCGGTTCTTGTCGAGAAGCGCAGCTCCGCGCCGGTCGGGTTTAGCGATGCGTGCTTATCAGTGTGGCTGTTCCACCACTCCTGCAACGACATCTGCGGAAAGCCTGGCAGCATTAAGCGAGAGCACGCCATGTTGTTGGGCAGATGGTCGGTAGCGTAATCTTTCCTGTTGTCGGGGAAAGCCTCCTTGTTCACTCCGCTGACAAAATGAATCATCTTTGTTGACTTTACCGCCTCGTAGTATTTTCTTGCGTCGGCAACCGAGTTTCCCTCGTTCGTGCCGCCCGCAATGCGCACTTCGATATGCTCCTCGAAATACGGCGCACGAAGAACCGTTACCGTGGCCTTGACGACAACGCCGCCGTCATGCAGACTTACGGAGTATCGCGAGGAGCCTTGTCCGTCGGAGATATGGTTGGTGAAATACGCCGACGCTTTTTCAACATTAAGACCACCAAGCTTGATGTCCGCTGCATACCATGCGGTATGATCGAGAAGCTGTATCGTATCCGCGAAGTCGGCCCACACCTCCATATTTAATGTTGCGTAGTATCTGTTGGGTAGGTTTTTCTCCGAACCGTATGCCCTCATTCTCGTGACAATCTTCTGGTCGCTTTCTGCGTCCTGGTTAATCTCGACAAGTCCAAATGCGGCGCCGTACTTGAACGTGTTCTGCATAAGCAAGCCCGATGTGTCAACGAACACCTCTCTGTTTCGCGTTATGAAGTTCACGTCGAACTGGGAGTTTACCAACGCAAGTCCTTCCCATACGGTCTGATTCTGTACACTGATTGAAGTTGAGTCTATCTCGGTGTCTGCAACACCAGTGTCCTCTTTGGTTGTATCGCCACCATATATCTCTTCCCATCTTGCAGCCTCGCAGCCTCGTGTCTGGCTTCTCTTCCAGTTGCGTGAATAGAACTTCCATGCTTTGTCTCCGAACTGCTCGTTCATGTTAGCTTGCAATCTGTCAAGCAAATCGTCAAGTGAGCCGATGTAGAAAACAAAGTCGGGTAGGGCGGTGTAGTGCAGCTGCGCCTCGTCGTTCAGCACAACATCAAGAAACTCCGCTCTTGCCAGCTCATCGGACAGGGAGTTTAGCTTTATGTCTGAATACTTAAACGAGTCGCCGAGGGCGTTCTTGCGGCCCTGCTTTGCCTTGCCAGGGTCGTAGTTCAGCTCGAAGCGCTCGTTTCTGTAAATCAGATAATCGCCGATTGAGAAATCGACGGGAGCTTCGTTCTCTATTGATACGGATACGGAACACTCTCCCATCCACTCGCCGTCGTATGTCAGCGAATGAACGGAAATTTCCTTGCCGTTGGTGTCACGCAGTGGCGTGCCGTCCTTATGATAAAGTTTCCATTCCATGTCTCTATTTGCTTAATGTCACTTCCGTTACGGGGTCTCCAACTCTCAACACTGTTGAGAACGTTACCACATCTCCCTCGTTGTCGCGGTGCAGGTCTGCGTCGTCGGACACCTTCTTGAGGCGGATGTGTCTTCTTCCTACCTTAGTCCAGTCGCAGTACATCTTCATTTTCATGCCGCTACCGTCGCGTCCGCTCAGGTAGTTCAGAAACTTTCTTATTACTGCGTTAGCCGAGAACTTGTCGCCCTTGCAGCACCATTTCACGGTCATATCGTATGCCGAGAATTTAAGGCTGTCGCCGAGATATGAGTCTTCTCCATCCTCGTCTTTCCAGTCCTTTACTACAGGTTCCTTGACCTCCATGCCGATGTCGAACGGTATGGAGGCGCACCACACGTCGAAGTCAGCTACGGTCTCTTTTACCACCGCTCCCGCCTGCTCTTTTTGTATGAAGACATTGTAGTGTTGCATAAATATACCTAATTTTCTCCAAAAATAATAAAAAGCGGATAATTATACAAATTAATATATAACTATCCGCGTTTTTAACAATAAATATCCACTTTATTAGCTGATATAGAGCTTTTTTCTGCCGCTTGTAGACACCGCGTTCATCCAATCCATCATCCGATCGAGTTTCTCGTTACGGGCTTCCGCAAGCATGACTATCTGCGTGAGCTGCCCGAGCTGTGCTTTCTGTATCTGGCCCATTTCAGGGAGACGCATCTTCAATAGCTCTCCGATGTCCTTGACCTGGGCGCGATTAACACTCACGTCAAGACGGATGGCATTGACGTAACTTGCGAGAATATCCGCGGTTTCCTCCGTGATATTCTTGATGCCATTGGTAAGGCTGCTGTCGCCGGTTGCCGAAAGGTCAAGTCCTTTGTCTTTCAGGCTCTCCAGTATCGCCGTGATGTTGTACACCGCGTCGTCCGTCTGCTTGTAGAGTTCATCAGCAACGTTCACGACATCCTCGGGTTCAAGTCTGCCTTTCTGCTTGATGGTCGTTGTGAGCGCTTCAAGCGGACCTTCAAGAGCCTTTTCCATAATCTTCTGCGAGAGAATGTTTTTGGTGAGGTCTTTCACCATATCCCTGGCCTTTTTCTTGTAGGCACCAATGGCGTCCTCACCTTTTTCCCATGCGCTTACAACTGCGTCGGTCAGCTGGCTCGCCCACGACTTCATGTCTACGCCGTAGATGTCCTTGAGGAAGTCGGTTGCAAGCTGTTTGATGGTCGTTTCCATCTCCTTGATTTCCTGCTTGTAGTCGGCAATCTTGTCCTTGTCCTTCTTCTTCTTGCCCTGCTCGGCGTTGAGCTGTCGTTGCATTTCGTCCTTCTGCGCCATGAGGGATGCTTGCTCCGCAAGGAAAGCGTTGTCGGGTTCGGCAAGCGACTTCTTGGCTGCGTTGTAGGTGTCACTTGTGTACGGGCCGTTGTAGCCGATAAGCACGCCTGACTTCTGGAGTTTCTGACCCTTCTCGTAGTTGTCCGTTACTTTCTTGAGTGTCGCCTTCGTGTCCTTATCCATCTTGTACGAATAAACACCGCCGAGAGTGTTCTCTATTGCCGTCTTTACATCGTTGCGCAAGCGCTCAAGTTCTGTGATGTTGCGTTCGGCGAGCTTAATCTGACGCTCCTGCTTTGCGTCATGCGCCGCAGCGAAAGCCTTGAACGGAGAGGTAAAGATGCCGACTACACCCTGAATGACGCCGCCGACATTGCCCGACATAGCGCTTGTCGCGATGGAAGAGATAGAATTGGAAATGCCGTTGAGAGAGTCAAAGAACGCCGTTGCGTCCTGCCATGCGTTACTCTCAGTATCTACGCCGAGTGCGCTTGCCGTGTCCTTAATGTCGTTGAACGCAGCTACAACACCTTGAATATTGGCGTTTATTTTGTCAGCCGCTACGCTTACCGCAGGCATGGCTTTCTTGAACTTGTTCGCAGCCTTCGCTTCCTCCTGTCCTTCCTTAATCTTATTCTCTCCCTCTTTTGCCTTCTTCTTGCCTTCCTGCACTTCCGCAGCAGCTTTCGCAACGCCGTCCCAATCACTGTTTTTCAGCGCGTCCAGCAGTCTTGTCGTAGCCTCCTGCGCAAGTCTTTCACCCTCCTGCTTCAATGCTGCGCCCGCGGTGATTTCCTCGTTGGCGTTCTGAACGCGCTGTTCTGCAACGCCGCTCAAACCTGCATTGAAGAAGTTTTTCTTGCCGCTTGAGAGTTTATTCAACTGCTCGTCAAGCTGCTGTATCTGCTTGCCGTACTCGCGAGCGTCAATAGTTCCGTCAGCAAGTGCCTGATTGATGTTTTCGCGTATCTGCGAAGCGATTTCGGATGCCCGATCCATACCGAGCTGCGACACCGCTCCAAAGAACGTGATATAGTCGCTGCTCTTGTTGAAGGCTTCCGTTTTAGCGGAGTTCACCTCCTTGTCACGCTGGCGCGTGTAACGATATGCAAGCCCGTTATCGCCCGCCTCCTTTGCTTGTGCAATCGGAGTTTCGTACTTGGCGTAGATGGCGGCTATCTTCTCCTGCGTGCTCGCAGTCTGTGCGATGATGTCCGCAGCCTGCTGCAAGCTCTTGACATAATTATCCTTTACCAAGGTCGTTATCTTCTGCCAAGCCTCAAGAGCGAGAGGCGTGTCCTTATACAGAACCTTCGCGTCGGCTTCGGTCATTCCGAGGTTGACATCGTGGCCGAAGTTCTTCTTGAAGTCCTCCGCCATCTTTCTTGTCAGCTCATCCCATACCGCGCCGTCCTGAAAGGCGAGCTTAGCGAAGTCCAGACTGCCTGTCTTCTCGTACAGTTCCTTCTGCAAGTTCGCCTGCTTCACGCCTTTCTCCAGGGCCTCCTTGAAGTTTGAAGCAACTCGTTCCCATTCGGGTTTCAGCTCCTCGGAGAAGCGCCACTCAAAGTTCTCCTTGTCGAGTTGCGTTCTGAATTTCTTTCTGTCATTCGTCTTGTCGAAGTTGAAACCGTCTTTCAGTCGGGCGATGCTGCCGGAATAATTGTCGAGGTCAATCTTCTTCCAGTCCAAGTCCTTATACAGACCGAATACCTCGTTCTTTGCCTTCGCACGGCTCATGCCGGCCTCTTTCCTCAACTTCTGGTAAGCCTGTCTCGCGGCCTTGAAGTCCTCAAGCTGTCTTTTCAGCTCATCAAGCTCCTTATCCTTCTTGTCGCCCTTGTTCTTCGGAACCTTATTGGATTTCTTGTCCTCGGGGATAAAATTGTACCCGAAGCCTTGCAGAACCGCCTTGTGCAATGTTTCGTAGTCCTTCTTGGCTTCCGCGATGCTCGCCTTTGAGGCTCCACCTTTCTGACGTGACTTCATTTCATTATAAAGGTCTTGCAAAGCTGACTGGGCGTTGTTCTTGGTCTTGTACCATGATCCTTCTGCGATATAGCTTGATATGAGGTCATAAGCCTTCTGGTTGCCTCTCAGATTTTCAAAGACACGCTCCTGCATAACGGTTTTTCCAGTCACCGAGTTTTTCTTGCCGCTCGGCTTAAATTCGAAGTTTGTAAGTTCTTCGAGCTTTTTCTTGATTTGCGGCACAAGCCATGTAGCTTCATCCATTATTTGCAGAAGCATGTTTCGGAACCGTTCAGGATTGCGGTTACACCAATTTTTGAAGTCATTGCCGTACAGACCGAGGTGTTTCTTTATCGTATTGAGTATCTTCGGAACGTCATCATTGGCAATCTCGTTGATGTCCGACGTGACATCATTCGCCTTGTTGCCAAGAACCTTTATAGAAAAGCCAATATTTTTATTCCACTTCACCATATTGGCCTGGAATACCGCCCATTTCTGTCCGCCCTCATCTGCCAGTATGCGTATCTTGTCCTCAAGCGTCTTGCCTGCTCCAGCGGCGCCAAGGATGGCGCTTGCAACGCTATCCATCTTTGATTTTGTCACTTCGTCAAACGCCGACAATTTCAGCTGGTACGCATCGGTGGAGTGCTGCAAGTCCTTCAAGTTCTCCTCAATGGTGTCATTGAACGGATTTCCCGATTTCCAGCCACCCGTAGAACCTATTGCGTCTGCAATCACGCCGGCATCGCCCGACGCTACGTTCTTCGCGTTCTCGACACCCTTTCGAAGGATGTCATACTGCTCATTGAGGTCTTTCGCCTTTTTAATCTGTTCATCAATAGTCTTCGTGTAGGCGTCGCTCTTTATAAGCAACTGCTTCATGCTGTCAATTTGCTTTTTCAGCTCCGTGTCCGTTGTGCCCTTCTTTGCGCCCAGGGCATCATAGTAGTCCTTCATCCAGTCAGAATCTGGAGCCTGCAAGCTCTCCGCCTTCTCCTTTATCGCGCTGAACTCGTTGTAGATGCTCGATATAACCTGCGTGACAGCCATAAATGTCAGTCCGACCCAGCCGCCCACAAAGCTCAACATGCCTTTCAGCTTCGAGCCGGTCATATTCATTACAGCAGCCATTGTACCGCCTTTTAGAATTATCTCTCCCTGTCTTGCGGTTATCTGACCCATAATGACAAGCTGGTCAATTAACTCTTTTGTGATAAGACCTTCCCTAACGGCTTTTTGCATCTGCAATATAGACAACTTACCCTCCAGTGCAAGTCTGCCCATTACCGCCTGTTGCGTCTGCACATCGGCGAGCCAATAGGCTCTTTTCTGAACGTTCTGCGTCGCTATTTCCTGCGTTATCTTTCTTTCGAGAACGAGCTGCTGCTGTTCTATGGCGTAATTGCGGAGCTGTATCTTGGCCTGGTCGTTCAAATTCCTGTCGATTGAACCGATACCCAAGCGCGAAGAAGCAAGACCAAACAGCTTCTTTGACAGGAATACGCTCGCAAATGTCAATAGGGCAGGGCTTAACTTGTCTATCGTCAGAAGCAAATCCGTAGCGCCTTTTATCGCGAACATAAAGGTGCCGCCGATGACGTTTTTGCCTTCCGCGAACCTACTGAGCATGATTTCCCATGCGTCCTTCAACTTGTTCCACTGACCCAGAAGCGTTTCACTCAGCACCAGCTGCATATTGTAGAACTGACCTCCCTCGTCTGTCATCTTCCACAATACCTTCTGAACATCCTCGAAGCTGACCTGACGCTTGGAAATCATCTCCTTGACATCGCTCTGCTTGTAGTTGGTCTTGTTGTTCTTACCCTCAGAGTTGTACAATTCAGTTATCTTCTGCAACAGAGGCAAGCCTGCGTATGCAAACTGACGCAACTCCTTACCATCAAGCCATGAACGCGCCTTTACCTGGCCGTATGCCAAGCCCAATCGCTCGAAGCTGACTCCAAGACCTGACGCAATATCCGCAAGTCGCTTGGTTGTGTCATACAAAGAATCGGCTTCCACTCCGAAAGCTGCGAGCTGCTTGACATCTCGATTCAACTCGCCGAACTTGAACGGAGAACGCAATGCAAGCTCCTGCGTCTGCGCAAAAAGCTCATCCGCTTTTGTGACATCACCCAAAATGGAGCGCAAAGCTATATGCTGCTGTACAATCTCGCCGCCCGTCTGCACAATAGCGTTGAAAAGCGACTGCGCACCGTACACAATACCGCCCTGCAAAAAGAGAGACTTTATGTCATTCAGCGTGCCGTGCATCTTGCTCGCCTCTGCATTTGCGCCCGCAAGAGCTGCCGCCAAGTCGCTACGCACCTTTGCCGCTGACTTCGCTATCTCCTGCTGGCGCTCACGCTCCAAGTCGATACCCCTGCGTATGCCTTTGTTTATAGCCTCCTGTGCCGCTGCGTTCGTTGCTTTCTGGTCTTGCAGCACTCGTCCCGCCAGCGTTGTGTCGTGACCTGCACCGATACTTCCTATACGACCAACTACATTCTGGCCATCTACAAGCCAAGTGCGCATCTGTCTAAGATAGCGCATAATGTCGATAAGACGATGTATCTCAGCCTCCGCTTTGCTCACGTCGGCTCCCAACGATATGCCGCGGCTAAACTCACGTCTGAGCGCCCTTACCTTATTGCCAAGCGAGTCGTAACGAGCCTCCGTTGCCTTTATCTCAGACAATCTCTGCTTGTTGTCGCGTGCTTCCTGTCTTTCGTTCTTCCTGTCCTGCTTTTTGTTAGCTCTCGTAATGGCATTGTTCAGCTTGTCCTGCTCCGACTTGGCATTGCCGATTTCGTTTTTGAGTATCTTGTACTCCGAAACCAGTTCCGCCACCGCGTTCTTGCTGCCAATGTCGGCATTGTTGAACTTGTCGCGCATTTCCGTCAGTCGCGAAATGGCAATTTCCGCTCTTGATGTGTCAGCACCGACCTTAAAGCCTTGTCTGGCAGAGTCGTTGAGTTCGCGTATTTTTCTGTTCACCTCGCTTATAAGCTCCTGCAAGCGTCTGTATCTCGCCTCCATTGTTTCGAGGTTGCGGTCGGTTGCTTTCGCGCTCTGATTGGCACCGCTTTGGTCTTTCAGAGTCCTATTCACTCTTTCTTTCCAAAGTTGAAGCTCGTTAAGAGTATCGCCGAATCCTTTGTTTAGCAACTGCTTGCCCGAGAAGCTCTCAATAGTAGTCTTTATTCGTTCTATCTCGCCGCGTACCGCCGTAAGTTTTGAAGTATCCGTGCCAATTTCAAGACTCTTACCCTTTAGTTTGTCGATATTGCCGAGAATAGTGTTTATCTGCTCAACAGCCAATTTCTGCTTCCTAAAGGCCGAGTCAACGGAAGCTGTCTCGCTTGCGGTTCTCTTGTATTCCTGAACCTTGCCAGTGGCTTTCGTGTATGCGAAGGCTATATCAGACAGTAGGGACTTGACTTTCGCGCCGTTAGCCAAGAGATTATCGTCAGCAAGCATGGTTTCCATTCTTCGCTTGACACCGCGCAGCGTATTTCCGCCAGAGAGTAGCGCTGTGGTGTCTATTCTATTACGTATACCCCTTGATTGCAGGCTTTGAATCTCAGCAAGTTTGTTTTTTGTCGTTTCAAGCTCCCTGTTTAGTCTTGCAGCGTTATTCTTTGATGCGGACAGCGTATTCTCCTTGTCAAAAGCCTTTTCTATTTGTCTTACGTCAGTGATTAGGTTTCTGAACTTTGCGTTATAGGCAGACATAAATGCGTTATCAACACCGCCCGCCGTCTTTCCTGCTTGCAAGTTTATCAACTCATTACGGAAGTCCATAAGAGCTTTCTTTGCACGGTCAAGTTCGCCGGTATTAATGCCAGCATTGACATTCTTGATGCCGCTAATTTTGTTGAGTTCGATATTGACCTTCTGAAGAAGATGGAGATAGTTGAGGGCGTTCGACAACTGTTCTTTCATTTCCTTCTTCTTCTTTGGGTCTTGCTCTTTATAAATGCTAAGATTTAACGAATTAATCATGCCCTCAAGTCTCTGAACGTCTTTCAACATGCTATTCAAAGCCTTGTGGGAATTATCCTTTATTCCGAGCTGGAACCACAAATCGCCTAAATTTCCGCTTGCCATATCCTGAAATATTTATCGTTTAGATTTTGTTGTTTAAATAATCGGAAAGACTAATCTTCTTGCCGACAAGACTGCCTTCCTTCTCCTTCTTCTTTACCCAGTTATCCCAAAGGTCGTCCATCTCCTTTGCGGTGTGCTTGACACTGCCGTCCGAGTTGCGCTTCTTGTCTTTCTTGTACACAATAATGGGCTGGTCTGCAACCATGAGGTCTATCTGTGCCGAAGTGTAGCCCCACCAGTAGTCGTATGCCTTGATGCCGTAGCGCGTGGCAAAGAGGAAGGGGAACTTTTCGGCTAACGAGAATGCTGCCCCCCAGCTTGTCCTGCTCGGATAGCTTTCACTTCTCTCTTCGTCATCGTCATCGCCAGATCCGTCATCCCTATCGCTAATATGGTAGTCAGCGAGCACACTACCGACGGAACTTTTTTTTTAGCTGCGTCAACAACTCTCAAGACTTCGATGGCATCCAAGTCCTTGATATAGTACAACCAACGCCAGTAAGCCCAGTAGAAGAAGCGCAGCTTCCAAACATTATTGAGAAGAACGATGGCACACAACTTTACGCCACGCTTCCACTCGTCTTCCTCTCTTGTCGTGACGTGCGAGAATTTTCTTATCGCACCTCGTTTAAGCCAACCGATTTTGCGCTTTTTACCCATGAACACAACCGCTTCGGGTTCCGCCTCCAATACGCTGTCAAGAGCTTTCTGCAACTCGTCATTGGGTTGTTCTATCTTCTTTTCTTCCATGTTGTTTTCTTGATGTTAAGTCCTGTAAAAACAAAAGCGGAAAACCGCGACCCTTGATAAGTCCGCCGCTTTCCGCTTCATATTCGATTGCGTTACGCCGCTTTTTGCTTTAAGCTGCTGCCTTTGTAAGCCAAGCGATGCTCTTCTTGCCAGCACCCTCGATAGAACCCGAGAACTTGAACGCAACAGGCTTGGTGCCAGTGTCGTCCCACTGCAAGGTGGCGTAGAGGGCGATGTTGGTGATGACCATGACGTTTGCCTTGGTATCGTCAACGATTGCGATTGTGCCCTGAATCTTGAACTTCTTAGGCTCAAGAGCAACGCCGGTAAAGCCGGTGGTCGCGTCGAGTTCTGTATCGCCGGTCTTCAAAGTGACCTTTGTAAGGTCGCTCACCGCATCGCTGCCGAACATCGCAGCGAGCAGATCCTTTGCCTTTGACGGAACAACAAACTCAACGTTGAAGTCGCCAAGCTCGGAGGTTGTCGCCCAGTCGCCTGCAAGACCGATAACCTTGTAGTGGTTGATGGTCGGGTCTTCCATTGTCGCCTTCAGTGAGTCAACCTCAACAGGCAGTTCGAGGTCTGCTGTAATGTCGAGAGTAGCCTTGCTGAGGTCTGCGATTGCCTTTGCATACAAAAGTGTCTTAGGGCCTACAAAGATGTCCTTCAACTCTTCGATTTTCTTCATTGCCATAATTCAAAACTTTTTAGTTAAACCTTAATTTTTGTGTTTATTTGGTTCTTAACAAACCTTGCACTATCGTTACCGAGAAACCGTCGCCGTCATCTGTTTGCAGAGTGACGCGAGGCTTGGTCACGATGATGTTGTCTGTTGAGATTGGAAACTTTGTCATTACCGCACCGACTTTTTCAGATACCGCAGATACGTTTAACGTATTGGGGTTCCTGGCGGATGTCTTGTCACGGACATATATCTCTATCTGCGCGGTAGTCGTATAGTCATTGAAACTGCCGTCGTCGTTCATCTCATTGTTGTAGATGCTCGACGGGAAAGACACAACGATATAGCTGTCGGGCCTGTCGCAGACAGACTTTGGGCGGTTTCTTGGATAAACCTTGTCGCAAATGCCTTTTACGGCATTGCCGACATCATAATACATGTCTTTTATACTCATCGTTACGTATACTTTGATAATGTTGAAATCGACTTCACGTTATCCGCTACCTTAACATGTATTGCGCAGTTCGCAATCGCTACAGCCATGTCGTCCCTTGCCGCACTGAGCATATTGTGGATACGGTTAAGAGCGTCATACTGAGCATACTCCACCGGAACGATACACAACATCTGCCATCTCGCACGGCTCTTGGGCTTGAGCGAGTGTATTCTCGCCCTTCCTAAAGTCGGACCATACTGACCGCCATGTCCTTCCGTTCCGACATACCTGCCAAGGCTTTTCGCATCTGAGCCGTCGTAGTATCTATCAAGCGGATAAGCCTGTCCTCTACGGAGAGTACGCATCGTCGGGTCTTTACCCTCGGTGGTAACTATGTCTATCAGTTTTCGGTCTTCGTAGATTCCTATGGTAAAGGAGCGGTAGGTATTGCCGGTGATATTCCTCATACCTACCTTCTCTTCATAATCTTGCACGCTCGCACATATTTCACGAGCCGCTCGATGCAGCAAATCCCTCATGGTTCTGCTCGATATTACCCTAACGGCAGATGCCACGGTAGCCCTAAACTGTTCTCCCAAAGAATCCCTTTTTGCCATAACGCCAAATCATTAATTTATCAAAGGCTCATAAAGCCACCCAAAAGGCTCAGTAAGGCCCAGCCCATACACCTCAACTCCTAAACCCTCCTAAAGTCCCAATAAACAACTGTTCTATTATTGTCAGGCTCGCAGTCCTTCACCGTTCCGACCTCGGTATTGTTGCCGACCGTTGCGTAAATCATGTCGCCATCAAGAGGACATCTACCGGCATCCCATTCGTCATATCTGACAGGAATTGATGCCTTCCTCTTGTTCTCGTCAACATTCTTGCCGCCCTCGGTAGTCGTATCGGTATAGCTGCGGCCCTCGCCTTCGTAGATTACAATCTCCGTATCCTCGCCGACCTTTGCGTCGTCATCCGCGAACGGGTCGTTCTCGTCCGCCTTGCCGACAAGCACCCTAACGATTTTTATCGTGTGAGGGTATCTCGGGTTCCTGATATTTGCCTTTCTCATACATCCTTATTTTATAATGTGAGGAAGCGGGCATCCGAACGCCGAAATGTCGGCACGATTCACGCCATGAGAGGTTATTCTGAACGACGACTTTTTCTTTAACATCGAACTTGGCTCAAGCTTCGCATAGATTGCGTTGGCTTCCGCCTTGAGTTCCGCACGGTCACGCTCGGATATTTCAAAACCACCTTCCGTATGGCTCCATCCGTTATCAGAGTCGGAAGTGTTGTTCATCTTGCTCGGGCCGAGAACAAGCCATTTTAGAATGTCTGCATAGGCAAGGCGAACATCGGCGGGATTGGCGTCTACATACGCCATGTTTCCGTCCAGCGCTCTTTCAATGAGGATTGTACGCACCGTGTCCTCGGGTATGCTGAAACGTACCTTGCTGAACAGTGCGTCCTCCAGTGTGTGAATTTTATTGCCTTTATCCATAATGCCTATTCTGTCGTTAAATTCAGAGATTGTTTACGCTATCCGTCCAAGTGCAGCCGATTGCAGCCACAGGAGGACGGATAGTTTTTATGTTTAGGCAGCTACGCCTTCGCCCTTCTTGGTGATGTCGATAATCCAACGGTACGGGAAGTCGAGCATCGCCGGTACTGCGGCAAACATGAGGTCGGTATGCCACTCCATGTAGTCGCCGTTGGCGATTGTAGAGTTGCAGAGCAGGCCGAGACCCTTGTTCGTCTGCGCGAACACCTTCTGAACGATATTGTTTCCGTACTTCTCGAACATCGGCTTGTCAGCAACCTGCTTGCGCTCGTACTCGAAAGCATTACCGGCAGGACGGAGAACAACGATGTTGTCATCCCAGCCCTTAACCTTGACAACCGAGCCGTCGAACTTGAGGTTGCGCTCCTCCTCGTCGATAATCTCGATGCGTGAGATACCCTGGATGTCGGCGAACGCCTTGAGGAACATCTCTGTGTTCACGCCGTAGTCCTCAACATAAGCAACATAGTGGGCCTTACACCAGTTGATGTACAGCTCCTTAATCTGCTTGTTACCAAGGAAGGTGTTGTAGAAGGTGTCGTAGGTCATCTGCCATACGAGGGCAAGGCGGTTCTGACCGAACTCCTTGCGCCACTCGCTCTCAATCTTGCGCATCTGTTCGAGGATGTTGCAGTCAACGTTAGCCCATTCGAGCTTGCCGCACTTTCTGAAATTCTCCTTCGGAATTGGCACCTTGTGAAGCGGAATCTGGATACCACGGGCGATGCCTGTATAGTCAAGCTCGCCGGTTGTAGCCAGCTTTGCCACCATGTAGTTCATGGTCATGTCGAGAGAGTCCATCAACTCCTGGGTGTCGTTGCGCCACTGCTTTACGAGGTCGCGGTCGTTACCAAACTCCTCAAACTGCTTCTCGCGGTAGTTGCGCTCCTCTGCGGTTTCCTTGAAGCCGTCGGTAATGAAGTCGGGAATAGTGGCAGAATAAACTGCCAATGCACCCTTGTCCTTCTGGAACGAACCTGCGAGCGGAGCACGGAGGTTGGCGAGCGTTGCAGCGTGCAAAGCGGATGCCTCCACTGAGAATGTAGCCACGCCCTTATGGTTGGTAGGCGTGAGGTCGGGCGCGATAGTACCCTGCGTGAGATACCAGCCGTAGTTTACATGGAAGATGTCCTTCTTGTCGATAAACTTCTGCAAGTATCTTGTATTCTCGGGGTCGCTGAAAAAACGCGCCTTTCGGGAATTATTAAAATCAAACTTTGGCATATCTTTTCGTTTTTGTGTTGTGTGTTTTTCCGATTAGTTCTCTGCGTACCACCACTCTGCGTAGCGGCTCTTGTTCATCGCCTCTACAGCCGGCGGGATCGGACTCATGCGCGACTTCCACATAACCACGTCAGTGCCGAGCATACAGAAGTCGTTGAGGTAGCGCGGAGCATAGAACTTGTCACTGCCAGCCAATGCGTGGAACGACATGTCAACGTCGCATGGAGCAAAGCAGTTCGGGTTAGTAACCATAGCGGAAACAGTTGCGCCTGCCTTTTCCGCCTCCACGAGAACCGTACCGACGGTAAGGGAGCCGAGAGTTTCTGCGAGTGTAACCTTCCAAACATCCTTGCCGTCCTGTACGTCATTTTCAACCGCAGTAACGAGCACACCCTTACCCTTTGTCTTGAAGTCCTTCGGGCCAACCATGAGATTGTCACCCACAAACGGAATGTGATGATAGCCGTCGCGTGTGATGTAGATGGCTGTATCCGTAGCAGCGGTGGTAGCCTTAGCCACCTCATAACTCTTGAGCACCTTGATTGTGCCGCCGCTGTTGTCCGCAAAACCGAGGCTGTGCTCGATGAGGTCGCCGGCATAAATCTTGGCTGGGCCAGGGAACGGGTTTTTCAGGACACCGCCAATCGGAGGGTGACGGAACGCTTCCTTAACGGCACCAGGCAGGTCAACAAACACATGACGCTGACCACCGATAGTCATTTCTGACTGCAAGATTACAGCGCCGGTAGCATTGACTGCACCCTGCGCCATCATCTGTCCGTAGTAATCCTTGTTGTTATCCATAACTTTTTACCTTAAAAATTAAAATGTTTACTTCCCTTTCGGTTCGATGATGTCATCCCACTCGTCGTCACGGATTGTCTTGCCGCCGCCAGAAGAAGAGCCGCTGCCCTTGTGCGGTATAGCAGTGTTGCCTGTAGCACGCTTGAAGTCGGTAGTGTAAATACCCTCTGCCTTTGAAACCAGGTCGATTACATCGGCATCATGGTCGGGAATTTCAAGTTTGGAGATTGCAGTGTCAAGAAAGAAATCGTTAAGTTCGAGCTTTGCCTTGTCAAACTTGTCCTTCAAGCCCTTTCTGACCGCTTCGATTGTAGCGGCTCTTGATGCCTTCTTGTCGCGCTCCTCATTTGCCTTTTCAAGAGCTTCGAGCTTCGCGAGCAGCTTGTCGTACTTGTCGTCAGGCTTGCCTTCCTCTTCCTTCTTGCCGTTGCGCTCCTCCTCTTCCTTCTTCTTGCGTTCGGCTTCCTCTCTGCTTTTCTTAATCTCGTCAGAGACATTCTTGTGCAGATTGCCGTCCATGCGCTTGAGTCGGTTTGCCACCTTGGTGACTATCTTGGCGTTCGCAGCCTCGTCGTCACCAATTTCATCCAGTACGTCATTAAGTTCTTCGTTAATGGTTTTCTGGCTAAGTGCTTTGAACTTGGTGGTATCAACCTCCTTGTTCACCAATGAAAGCAGTTCTTCTACTGTCATATATAAAAGTTTTTGTGTTGGTTTTCGGTAGTTCTTCTACCATTAATGTATAAATATACGTTTTTATTTCGCAAAAATATGAATAAATATACAATTAACCAAATATTTTCGATATATTTGCATAAATATTTTGTATATATATGCAGAAAAGTTGTTTTTCAGGGTTGAAATTGGATAACGGAGAGCCTATTTACACTCAAGAGTACATTCAATCACTAAGAGATAAAGACAAGAAGCATCCCGACAGGTTGAAGATTATCGCTCAACGTGGCGGACAGGAGCGTATGCTTGCCATTGATGCTGATATTAAGATAGTCGGAGGCTCGCGAGGCGGCCCGCTCGATGAGAATACGATGGTTTTAACGTCCAGGGGTTTCGTTAAAATCAAGGAGCTGAAATATGGGGATACCGTAATCGGTTCGGACGGGAAAGGACATCGTGTTTTGGGACTCCTCGCTTATCCGAAAAGAGATTGTTACGAGATTACACTATCCGACGGAGCGAAGATAACTTGCTCTGACGACCATATTTGGAACGTTTACATTGACGGAAGCAGACGGTGTATGCCTCATCTCGCTTGCGAGATTGAGAAATATATCACCGACGGATACGACATAACCATTCCGTGCGTCAAGCCAGTGGAATTTGATGAAAGCTACGGACTCGCTTCTATCAGCGAAAGAATGTCTACACTCGAAAGACTTATCAGTAATACGGGAAGAAAGAGCGGCGAGTATTGGTGCAAAAAATACCGCACTTCCAAGCAGGCTACCGACTTTAAGTATTTGGTTGATAGTTTAGGTTCGGTGTGTTATGTGCGAAAAACAGCGAAAAAGAAATGGTCGGTAAGGTTCAATTACAAGAAAAAGGAACTTGTAAGACGTATCGTAAGCTGCAAGAAAATCGGAAAGAGGAATTGTTGTTGCATTGCCGTAGACAACCCGGATGCACTGTTTGTAGTCGAAGACTTCATCGTCACCCACAATTCCAAATCCTTCTCTTCTCTCATGGAGGTACTGAAAGACATTAAGAATCCAGACTTCCATGCAACAATCCTGCGTAACGAGAAGGATGACCTTCAATCGCTTGTAACGGACTCGTACAAGCTCTTCTCGCAGTTCGGCACATACAACAAGTCGCAGAATGATATGACGTGGAACTTCACCAACGGAGGCTGGCTAAAATTCTCATACTACGCAGGCTCGTACCAGGACTTCAAGACCCGCTTCCAGGGCCGTCAGTTCGCATACGTGTGCATCGACGAGGGAACCCAGTGTCCGTACAAGAAGTTCAAGTATCTGCTTACCAACAACCGTAACGCCTCGCAAATCCGCAACCGCTTCTGGATAACGTGCAACCCTGATCCTGAGTCGTGGGTGCGCAAATTCATAGACTGGTGGGTAGACGAGGATGGATACATTATCCCCGAGCGTGACGGAGTCATACGCTACTGCTTCATGGACGGAGATACTCCCGACTCAATCTATTGGGGAGATACGCGAGAGGAGGTTTACGAACAATGCGGAGGTATCATAGATAAGCTGTGGAAAGAAAGCTATGCCGAACTCGGATATACCAAGCTCGAAATGTTCATCAAATCCGCCACATTCATTCGTGCCGACGTATCGGAAAACATCAAACTTATCTCTACCGACGCATCATATCTCGCCAACCTTGCACAACAGGACGAGGAGCAACGTATGCGCGACCTCGAAGCCAACTGGAACTGGAAGTCCGCGGGCGACGATATGATAAAAATGGCAGACCTCGAAGAAATATTCGACAACGCCGTACAGGTCGGAGATGGAGTGCGGCGTGCATCTGCCGACATTGCCTTTACGGGCGGCGACAACTTTGTGATGTGGCTGTGGGAGGGATGGCACTGCAAAGACCTTGTAGTAATGCGCCTCGACTCTCAAACGCTCGTATCTGCGGTGCAGGCGAAGCTGCATGAATGGGGTGTGGAAGAATGTAACTTCACTTACGACTTGCAGGGTATCGGTCAGTATTTCAAAGGTTTCTTTGCCGATGCCGTACCGTTCAACAACCAGGCAGCACCTATTGCTACGACACATCAGGAAGAAAAGGGTATCAGATTCCTGTACAAAGACCTTAAATCACAATGCGCCTTCCTGTTCTACAAGATGATAAAGGAGAAGCAAATCTCAATAGAGTCATCACTGCTTGAGCGCAAGTATTCTGGCGACGGATTTGACAAGGTGCCGCTGCGTCAGATTTTACAGAAGGAGAGAAAGATGCTGCGCCGCGACGACAACAGCGACGACAGGGGCTTCAAGCTGCTGCCTAAGAAGATGGCTAAACGGTACGTAGGACACTCGCCTGACTTCTTCGAGTCATGGCTATATATAATGATTTTCAGCTTAACTAAAAAGAAACACAAAAAGATAAAAGGACTATGGATGCTTTAAACAATGTAAAAGACGTGCGGGAGCTGCTCGTCCGAAAGCCGTTTTACGAAGTGACCCCGAAGGGTTATATGAAACACGGAATTATCGACCGTGAGTTTTCCGAGAATGAAGACCCTTGTATGCCTGCGGATGTGCTGTACCGCAACATCAAAACACAGCAGGACTTCTTGCGCGAGTTCTATCCGTCAGGGCACAGGATTTGCGACCCGCAGCAATATCCCGACATCTGGAAGAAAAACCCCGAGACTGGACTTTGGTGCGTGCAGAAGATACAGCGTACTGCGTTCGCCTTTCAGCAGGTGATTTGGACTAAGCACGTTCTTCATGTGACTGGCAACGATATTCAGTTCGAGCTTGCGGAGGGAACCGAAGAAGGTAGCGAAGATAAACTACAAGAGCTGCTCACGAAATACAGGAAGGGCTGGCTCATGCACGATATGGAGATACGCTTCTTCGAGGCGGTATCCGCATATATGAAGGTTGCAGACTGTGCCATTGTAGGCTATTTCGACGGCGACGGCAAATTCGGAACAAGAACGCTCTCGTTCGACCGTGGCGACACGCTGTTTCCGAGATACGACCCACTTACCGGCGAACTGATTGCGTTTGCACGCAAGTATGTGGACTATGACGAGGAAGGAGAGGAGCGCATCGAGTGGGTTGAAGCATGGGACAAGGAAAAGTTCTACCGCTTCAAGAAAGACCTGTCGGGAGGCACTGCGAGAAATGCCTTTAGAAAGGTCGCGTCTATCTTCGGTGTGTCCGAATATGCCTGCGTCGAAGATAAACGACACGGCTTCCCGTTCATACCTGTAGCATACGCCCGCAACGAGGACGGCCCTTGCTGGTCTGCCGTACAGCGCAACATCGAGGATTATGAGGAGGCGTTCTCGTATCTCTGCGAGAACAACAAGGCGTATGCCTTCCCGATACTTACGCTTACAGGAGAGGGCGATGAGATTGAGATAAAGGGAGACACCAACGGCGCTGCTAAGACGATCATGATTACCGACACGGACGGCAGGGCGGAGTTCCTCAACGGCACTGACGCGTCAAACGCCTTCGCTACACAGCTCAACAAGTCTTATGACCTCATCTACGAGCTTTCGTTTACCGTGAAGCCGCCCGAACTCAAATCGGGAGACCTGCCGGGCGTTGCAATCAAGCTGCTGTATTCTCCAGCCCTCGAAGCTGCCATGAACGACGCACAGAGATTGCAGCCGTTCCTCGACCAGTTGGTGCGTATAACTAAGTTTGGTATCGGAACGGAGAACAACTGTATGGCCTCAATGGTTGCACTGCCGGTCAATGTGTGGATTGAGAGCTATATCCATCAGAACGACACTGAGCTTATCACTAACCTGGCCACTGCGGTTCAGAACAAATTCCTCTCGAAGCAGACTGCTTCTGAGCGCAATTCCAAGTTCTCGAAGAACGACGAGTTTACTCGTATCATGCGCGAGCAGAAAGAGGAAGACCAGCAGGACTTGCTCATCGACATCCAACGCCAGGAGGCACAGGTTGAGAACAACATCGAGCAGGAGGAAGCGCTTGCAAAAATTGACAATCAGCAGCCTGGCGACGACATCAATACAGGTCGCGGCAAAAAAGGCAGACCGAACGAAAGCGGCCGAGAATACGATTCTAACCGGAACTGGGAAGGTCGTATGAACTGGAATAAAAACCTAAGAAAGTAATTTATGGAGTCACGAGAATACGCACTTAACAGAACGAAAGCGCAGATAGCCTGCGAGTCGCGCGTACAGAAGCGACTGTTTAAGGTTGCCCGTGAGATAGTGTCGCTCGCTTCCAAATACAGGAGGGGAGCGACACTGACAAACGAGAATGGGTTTATTGCAGCCTCACAGCGCATTGCGTTAGGCGTTGCTGACGGAATAGAAAATGACATTGCAGTCTGTGCCAAGACTGCGTGCACCATACTCAATATCGGCACGGAGAGCACGGAAGACTTCCTTGTGTCAAAGGTGTTCGGCAAGACATCAATGGAACGAACCACCAGTTATCTGAAAAACTTTGCGGAGGACATGGTGCGTATGTGCAAGGCTGGCGTATTGATGAAATACACCGACTCGCAGCTCATGTCCGCAATACGTACTGGATATAAAGACCCATACACCACGTCCGTAATCACGAAGGCAAGAAAGGAGGATATAAACATCGCCACGCCTTCATACGGCAAGGGTGTATTTCATTCGGCGTACCAGAACATCGTCCGCAACGCGCGACAAATGGTAGCCGTCGCATGGGGTAGAGCCGAACAGCAGTACGGCAAGGAACATGGGGCGATAGGCTACTATATCTTTCGAGGAAGTTCGTATCCATGCGCGCACTGCGATGATGAGACGACGTATCTGCACCACTTCGGAGATCCGTTCCCGCCACTGCACTACAGGTGCGTTTGCTATGTTAAATTTGTTTACAAAAAAGAGGAGGAGTAATTATGTCAGAATACACATTGTCTGCCTATATGTACAAGTTGAAAAAGCAGTACAACATGGCGGATATTTCATATCTTATATATGCCGACCTGCGTGCGGCAGGGTGGGGTAAAGGCGACGCTTGGAATGTAGCCTTCCAAGGCCAGGGCCTAAACTGGGCCAAAGCCGAACTGCTTCGCGAGATTGAGAAGCTCGAAGCACTCGACTCAGTTCAGGCGCGCATCGCGGATGTACAGGGCACAAACTCGCCAAGGAACGACGAGATAACCGCGGAGGAACTTGCAAAGGAAACTTCAAAGGAATCCATTCTGCGCAAGCTGGTAGCTGCTGAAAAGAAAGCCAAGAAAGGCTCTCCTGACTGGCTGAAGATTGTGTCGCTTGAGGCGGACTATAACAAAATCAAGCAGGATGAGATAGATGTGGAGAACAATACTTGTCACTACTATTTACCAATCAACTATCCCACTTCGTGCAAAAATTGCCTTCTTTATAAAAACAAGAAAGATAAATAAATACAGGAATAGCCTTGCAGTAATCTCTTTGCTGCAAGGCTATTCCTGTTTCTACTTGTACTTCTTGCCGGCAACCTTTTCAAGCGTCGCCATGAACGTTTCTTCAATCAAACTGTCATTGAAGGTCGGCAGAAAAACCTCTTCTGGAAGTGCCTTTCTTTCTGCCGTCTCCATGATGATACGCAGGCCCATTTCGAGAGCATACTTATCTTCGATGATTTTAATGATACACTCTTCCATAACTATCTCTGTTTACTCTTCTTTCTTTGCAGGCAGGTCGTCCTTGATAAAGCTGTATTCCTGCGTCTCTTCCGCGCTCTTCATGTTGGATATGAGGAAGTGCTCCGCAAGGTCTGCTTCCGTGATGCCGTATGTCTCGTATATAACTCCGCTTGGCGTGCGCTTCTTGTAGAACTTGCAGGAGTTCCACATCACTCTGCCAAACTTCTGCTGTGACGGTATCTCCTTTTCCTCAAGATTGTTATCCTCACAGAACTGTCTGAAGCTGTCATACAGCGTCTTGGCGTTTATCCAAACTGGTATCTCGCCCTTCGTTCCCTTGTCACAGCGTATCTCATACGCCTTGAGCCATGCCAGCACGGGCTGCGTGCCGAGATATGAAAGGATAAGCTGCTTGCGCGAACCTTCCGCAGACGGGAACTGAAACTTGCGCTCTCTCAACATACGCTCGCCTTTAAGAACCCAGTTGAACACACCTGAAAGCTCCTCCTTGATAATCTCCACCGCAAGACGCGGATTCTGCTTCTCCTTGGGGATTGTAACGTCGAAGCTGACATACTGCAAGCGTCTGATAAAGCCGAGCGTGACATCCTCGGGGAACGGAAGCTCGTTGAGATTGAAGATGAGGTATGGAAGGCTCTTTGACTCCAGTACGTTCTCGCCCAGCTTTCTGTACGGTACGGGCTCTCCGCTCACAAGCCTCTTGAACATACCAGTATTCTTGCGTCCGAACTTCTTCGGGTCGGAGTCGGAAGACCAGTTGAAGATGGCGTTACGGATAGGGTAGCGCCCTCTCATGCCCTCGTCACCGTCAGCGGTAAGTTCCGCATAGTCCATTTTTGATATGCGGTCTTTGCCGAACAGGGCGCACATAACCTCAAATATCACACTCTTTCCGTTTGCTCCGCTACCGATAAGCATAAGGCACAGCTCTATTTTGTCGGACATTTTACCTTCATACGGATTGTATGCGTCACCGCGCTGCACCAAGCCGAGACCCATGAACATCTGCAAGATGTCACGCGAGTCCTTGTCTGGCAGCACATCAAGCAGAAATCTCTCCCATTTCTTGCACTTCGCTTTCGGATCGAAGTTGTACGGATGATAGTAAGTCACATGATAATGCGGAGAGAACGGCATCGCCGTAGGAGCCACACGCGCAAGGCCGAAGTCAACGACACCGTTGGCGAACGCCACAACATCGAACTGCGGAACAAGCACGTTGTAGTTCTTGATGGTGTCGATGAACGACTCCTTTCTGATTGTGGAACGACCGAGCACGGGTGCTATGAACAAGTCCTCCATAAGCAACTGGTAAGCCTGCTCCACAACAATCGGCTCCACCACCTCGTATATCTTTCCGTTGAACGTATAGAACGCTCCTGCAAAATATTTTACAGGGCAGTCCTTGGCAAGCTCTCTGATACTCTTGCAGAAGCCTACCAGGAGCCTGTTCCAATTCTCGCTGTTTACCTTGCCCCAGTCGGTTCTGTACATACCGAAGCCGTACTTCGCGTCTGCACTCAACGCCTTCAACTGCCCGTACAGCGAATCTATCGCCTCACCACTACTTCTTTTCATTCTTCCTTCTCCTTGTGTTTTTCTCTAATTGTGACATCACCTCGCGTCTTTCTGACCCTGCCGCCGTGCAGATAGACGAAAGCCTTTGCACCCTCTTCGCAATACACTTCCACCTCCGCATTGTCGTACATGTTGATAAACGCTCTCGCAAGGCCGTTTACAAATACAGTCGCCTCGCTGTTGTGTCTTACATATATGTCGCCACAGCTCTTGCCAAAGTAGGTCAGTCCTGCGACGCACTCTCCGTTTAATATCACCGTCGGCTTGTCGTCCGCAAGCACGTTCTCGTCCACGTACACGCCGTGGTCGTGAATGACATCTCCGAACTCCTTCCGTATCACTTCGCATGATGGAAAGTTGTGTTCTATGCAGAAGTCAATGCCTCTGACAAACTTCTCGACAAGCTCGTCTTTCGACGTGCCGTCGGCCCATTCGTCAGTCCATTGCTGGCACAGACCCAAGCCGACCGCCTGCGACTTCATCTTAGCCGAAAGTTTCTCTGTCTTTCTGTCCGCCATATTTATTTATCGTCATGCTTTGTGTTTCGTTCTATATACTCGCTCATGGCTTTCATCTTTGCCGTCTGGTACTCCGCATCACCGACGACGGTAGTATCAACGAACATGCCGGTAAAGATAGCCTCTGCGTTCTTGCCTTCCGTTCCGTGAGTGCGCCAATCGCCCTTCTCGTCACGAACCATGCCGAGCGCGTCGATTGCCTCGAACATCGTCGTGCCGATGCCAAACTCCACCTTCCATCCGCCGCCGACCGTTTCGACACAAATGTACGGAAGCGAGCCTCGTGTCAGATGCTTGCGGACATCCTCACGGATACCTTCCTTGTCGCGGAGTTCCTTCAACTCCTGCTTGCTTAGACTGCGCGACTTCTTTGTAACCACAAAATTGCCGCAATATAACTTCTTTCCAAAATCCATATCTATACTTATTTAGTTAAACAATGTTTTTATCTTCTTTAAAGGCACTTCCTTCGCCCGTATTCGCATATCAGCGTTGCGTCGCACTTGTTGTCATCCGCGCTTTTGTCCTTGCTCGTACGCCTAAAATCTTCGGTCGGGAACAATCGTCTTGCGGCATTGATGGATGTGGCCTTGGTGTTAGTGCTTTTCTTTTCGCCGCTGTTCTTGACAACCTTATCATGGTTTATCCAAATCTCCTTCTGCCAAGTCTTCGGAGGTACAAGATGATAGGGTATCTCAAGCGCAATCAACAGACCTTGCAGTAATCCGAACGTTTCTCCGAACGAGAACGTGGACTTTGCCGACGAACCGAAGATGGCGTGTATCTCCTCCATACAGCACACGCAATTTTCCTCACACACCGTCTTGATGTTTTTCAGAAACAGCGCAATATCGTGATAATCGCGGTCCTGCAAGGAGCAATACTCACGCGTGCCGTCAGGGTGCATTACTGCTATGAAACCCTTTGAGCCAGGGTCTATGCCGATGTATGTCTTGTTTGCCATATTATTTTACTCCTGTTGAATTAAAACCGTTGTCGCCACGCTTCTTGTCGCCATTTTCTTTGTCGTCGTTTTCTTTGTCGTCGTTTTCTTCTTTCTTGATAACGCCGCTCACAAGCTCCGTATTCGGTATCTCCACAATGCGCATCTGTGCTATCTTTGTGCCGGCAGGGATAATAATCTTATTTGACAGATAGCTGCCTATTCCAAAGGTTTTTACGATTGCCGTAACCTCGCCAGTGTAACCGCTGTCTATCAAGCCGATTTTCACGTCGGCATCAATGCGGACATCGACAAACTCTCCTTTGAAGTGCTCTCTTCGGGCGTACAAGCCCTTGGAAGACATACCGCTTCTTGGCTGTATCACCGCAGCGAGGTGTTTCGGGAGCTGTATCTTGAAGCCGAGAGGTATCACACATCGGTTCCAATCGTACACCTTCACGTCTTCCTTTGTGAACACATCATAAGCTGCATCGACACCAAATGCTTTTTCGGGCATCCTGCCGCCACAAAGTTCTATTACTATCTTCTCTCTTTCCATTTTGTTTTCGTTTATTATTTTTTACCGTTCCACTTTACAAACTCCTCGCAAGCCTCATCTTCGCCCATAACGAACGTGTAGAGGTCTTTGGCGAGGCAATAGGGTGCGCTGTCTGCATCCTCGTCTGCAAACATCACGCAGTCCTTGCACTTGTATTTGCATTTATCTGTCATGCGTTTATAGTTTAGCCAAATATTTAAAAATAAGAGGTGTGCTAATAAAAACCGCGATGTCTCCAGGAACTGTGCAGTCAGCATATATTTCGTAGGCGCTGCTCAACCTTGTATATTCTCTTTGTACGCTTAGATGAAATGGAGTTGGGATGGGAATGCGACTAAACCACTCCGCATTGCCAAGATCCTCGCCGCACTTATGCAAGAACCAGCCATCCTTGACTTTGGTTATTTCTTCGTTCAAAAAGAAGATGCCACCTCTCTTGATTTGCCCGAGTGCAAATAAGTACCTGTTGCCGGCAGCCTCATCCCACAATGTTTGTGGGGGCGAGCTGCTTAATTCCTCTACTGTCTTTCCCATATCCAATACGTTACTCGAAAATATCGGCGTTCAATGTATGGTTTATAGCAGCGAACAATTTGTCACGCACATCTTCGCGTGACCATTCCACTTTTTCAGCGACTTCTCCAATGGTCACACATGCGAAAGCGGTGAGGGCTTCCATGATTTCCAATGGTGTTGCACCGTCTATTGCATCTTTCGCCTTAATCATCCCTTGCATCAGGGGAAGTTCCTTTCCAAAATTTCTCATATCTTCATCTCCTTTCTTAATCATACGCTTTGTTTTTAATTATATCTATAATATTCTGCTCTTTAATTTTGAGAAAGTGATATAAATCGATTCTCTGAGCGCTTTTTACGCAGTGAAATTTGCTAAAATCAACTCCACAACAGTCTATTGTTAGAGTTATTACTTGGTCTACGTAGTTTTCGTCTGGAGCTTTGAATGATGCCAAAAACCGCTTGTATTCAAAGTTTATCTCTTCAACCATTCCGCAAACCATACCATCGTATTGGAAGACTCCGTTTTCAAAGTTTTCCCTTTCCTGACCTTCGAGGTTTTCGATGAAATATGACGCGGGCGCGATAAACAGAGTCCCTTTATGACATTTCATAAGCTATTTATTTTTTGTTATTCATCATACGAAAAGCTCTGTCGGCCATAATACTTTGTGGGTTATGAAAAAGGAGAAAATAGAAATTGCCATGTTCTTTTGTGTGAACCGTATGCAATCCACAATCCTTAATAAAACCATCATCACCAATGCAAGGATCCAACAACTCGCGAATTGCGCTATTGCAGCTTGGTTGAACTATAATAACGCCACCCGTTTCTCGAAGTTCTTCAAGTTTTTTCCACTGAGCTTCGATATTTTTGTCTCCATAGAACAAATCATAACCATAAGGTTCTGTGATTTCTCTATCAATGCACATTCCCAAAGGAATTACAATTACTATAATCGGTTTCATAAGCTATATCCTTCTGCAATTAAACCCCCAAAATAATACAAAAGCACACCGTAAACTTTCATTTCCGCTTCCGAAAGTTGCTTAAAACAGCCAAAGTCACAGTCCTTATTTACATAAGCCCTAATTTGAGGTGCAAACCTTATTTGCTTAACTGCTATTGTATATTCCGATTTGTGTGGAAAAACAGAATCCATATCCTCAATAACCGAGCATATAACCATTCCGTCCTCTCTGACTTCCGCATAACTTTCTATTTGCTGCTTTAGCTTTCCGGCGGAATTATTTAGAAAAAACTCTATGGGCGCAAGGTAAATGTCACCAAGTTTTAATTTCTCATTTTTATCCATAAGCTATTCCTCCTTGTCTTCTTTAAGTTCAACGAAATCACCAATACCCAGACGAGCCTTGTTGATGCAATCACATATCCACCCCAAAAGGTATGCCTGATGCTCGTTTCTGCCATTATACATCCTTTCCAGATCGCACGCATCGTTGATAGACGACAGAACGTGATATGCCTCATGGCAGATATTCTTCATGGTCATATCCTTCTTCTTTGGAAAGACAACGAGATTGCCGAAGTATTTTCCTGCTTTACTCAAACATTCGTCATAAACCATGCCTCCGTAGTTTCCTTCACTCATAGGCTCGTCATTGTGAACAAGAGGCTCGCCTTTCATGTTGGTAAAGCATTTGTCTATTTCTTCTTCAGACGTATTGTACATCACCCAAAGTTTCCTTGGGTAAATCTGCGGTGTATATTCGTAATATCCTTTCTTTTTCATTCTCAATTATTTATTGTTATACTTGTGTCCGCAGTGGTACATATTGCAGACATCACACTTGTAGACGGTCATTCCCAGCTCAATGAGCTTCGGGTGTGTCTTTAGAAACTCCCATGCCTCATCCTCGGTATCGTAGCCAACCTTCTGCTTCCACGAGTTTCCCTTGCGAGTCCAGTGCCTTGCGTCGGGATGCAGAGTGGAGTAGGGTGCCTTGTTGCGGTATCTGCTTTTGCTCATATCCATTTTACGGTTGTTTCTCCGTTGTAACCTTTCTCCCATACAAACCATGCGTAGCTGACTGCACTACCCCCCCCATTGCGCATCGCAGCGAACTTGCCGTTCTTTGCGCACAGCACTCTCTTTGAGAATTGCAGTACATACTTAGGCGGCGTGTTCTTATAGAGCCCCTCGTAGCGTTTCTGACCCTCCAGGAATGTTGTCTTGAGAAACATCACACACAAGCCTCCGTTAGGAAGCAAGCCAAGCGAGTGTTGCACGAACTCCAATGCGTACTTGTAGGGTGGGTTCGTCAGTATGCACTTGCAGCCGTTGGGCATCGTATCCGCTTTAAAGAAGTCCTGCACACCGCCGTAGCCTCGGTCTATAAGGTCGGTACTCACGACATCATGCCCGAACTCAATAAGACGCTCTGACAAGCATCCAGTACCACAAGCGCACTCCCAAATCTTCTTCGGCAGCTTGAAGTTGCGGACAAGTCTGTCAATCGCAACAGGGCTCGTAGCGTAGAAATCGTGCTCCTCACGCTCCTTGTCCGTGTGGTTGCTCGCACCGATTGTTATGAAGATGCTCTTGCCGTTTCCGTTCCAGTCCTTAGTCATTTTTCTGCATTTCATTGTTGAACTCTCTTTGTAATATCCGTTCGATATTCGCAGGCGACCCATACCAGTCATACTTCTCCTCAGCCGGAGCATTTTCTGCTGCCTCAATGGAGTTTTTGAGTGCTTCACACGCCTCTTTGTCCGAAAGCCCCATGTTTCTTGTAGCACTAAAGAATAGTTTGGCAAATGCTTCTATTCCGCTTTCTTCGGGGTCTAAAACAATCTTCGCCATATCACTTCCTTGTTTTATCAAGTTCCATAATTGTAAGTATCGCATAGTTCGCAAGGTCAAGCAGGGAGTCTTTCATACTCTCGCCCTTCACCTTCGCCTCGTCAGACATCAGTGACTTCACGCGCTTCAACTTCTCTGCCATGTGTCCGTAGGCGTATGTCATGCCACACTCCTTAAACAGCTCCGCAAAACTATTGCCGTAGTCGTGATTTTTAGCCTTGAAGGTGTCGTACATACCGTTGGTAATGTCGCGGAACGCATCGGCATCTCCAGTTGGCTGTTCAGTAAACGCGGAAAGCTTTGAAAGAACGCCAACTGGGTCAGAGGTAAATCCGTAATACTCCATACGGTATCTTTTACCGCCGCTGCGACTGCCGCCAAAAAAGGTGCTGTACGCCCAGTTGTTTTTCGGAATCTCTGCACTGAAGATGAGGTAGAGATTAGCGTCGATGGCACGTATTCCGCGTTGCATCACGTCGCCCGGGGATATGTAGAGCGGTTTCTTTCCGAGCGCATCGCTGCGAACCTTGATGTACTCGCCGACCCATGCGCAATGCGGGTCATTCTTGTCGGCGAAGCTTATCAGCTTCGGACCGCCGCACACCTCGAAAAGCGGCACTTGGAGCGTTACATAATTTTTGTCTCCGTGCGGAGTTTTCAGCGTTGTCAGATACTGGACGGATTCACACATATCCGTGGCGCCTGGATGCTTACGCTCGATTTTGTTATTGGGCATCCTAAACTTCAAGCCCTCCTTAATGTCCTCTCTGTTAATCATTGTTACTACTCCTTTCTTTGTAAAAAATCCATTAACATTTCGCGGTTGTCAGAATTATCATCTAAGCCGTAAACTTCAACGATATGATTATCTACAACCTTATTCCATAGTTCGCAAGGAGTAACCTCACGAAATCCAACCTTGGCAAATCCGCTGTCGGCAAGTCTGTTTATTATCTTTATCATCCTCGAATTACTATCCTTTGCTACTCCTTTCATTATATGGCACCCATATCTCCTCCATCTCGCGCAGCGCAAGCTCGTAGGCATCTATATCGTCCTTCGTAGGGTTGTTATTGCTGTGATAAACAATAATGGCAAACACAAAGTAACGAAAGAATATTGCCGCATCGTAATATTGACGTGGATGACGCATAAAATTGCAACAACCATACCGACCTCCGTCAGGCAGCGTGCCGTCACCAGATACCACAAGCACATTGAGAGGACGAGTCACCCATTGTATGTCTATAGGCTCTCCCGATTTTATACGCTCTTTCAACTCACACGCCTCGCAGTACCATGCGTGAAGAGCACCATCACCGGCATACTGCACCTTTGGTATAGGGCATTTCAGCAGACGCTGCAAATCATCCAATAATTCCTGTTTCATACCTTGTTCTTATTTTTCTCTTTCGTAATATCTCTCATATAGTCGGAGATAAGCTGCGCGAAGCAGTTGCAGGTATCATCCGCGAACGCGTCTCTCTCGAACAGCGGCATCTCCTTGTAGCCCGTTTTGAACCAATTATAGAACTGCAACAAGACATAGCGCATCACGGCTACATCATAGGCATTATTCATCGCACGGGTCAGCCCGTCGCAATGATTGATCGTCTTTAACTCGTAGGCAGCTCTATCTGGCTGCGCGTCTACAATCTCTTTCTTAAAAAATCCCATAATTAACATTCGTTATATAATTGATAAAGCGGATAGGAGAGTATACATACAATACCCAGTACCATAAATCCAGCTACCAATGACTTGGTGAATGCAGCCGTTACGGCAGAAATAGAAAACATTATCACTCCGAATACCATCAACAACTTGAAACGCCTGCGCCATCTGCGACGCTTAATCCTCGCCATCTTTTCCTCCTCCAACTCTTTTCCGAGTCTTTCCATGAGGTTTTCCATTCCGTTTTCCATACTTTTACAATTAATTTTACTACTTTTGCATCTGATAAAACCAGACTGTAGAGACGGTCAATTCCGATTAACAGAAAATGAACGATTAATGTAGGTTTCAAATGCAGCCAAATCCCCGATAAACACGGGGTTTGTGTAGGTAGTGTATGATAAGGTTCTCAACCCCTATCCTCACATGCCTCTGAAACGAAGGTACAAAATAAGTTCTACAATCATACACAAACTCCCGTAAATACGAGGTTTTTGGTGCATTTTTATCCTACATCGAGTGTATAATAAATATACATAGCTATTCGGCGACAGACAGACGTTCCACTTCCCGGTTTCGACCGCCAGGAAGTTAATAAAACTGAATATACATAAATATACAAGTTTACAGTCTTTAACAAATGGGAACATAAGTTTACATAAAGCCAAAAATCGGAAGAAAAAAATTTTTAAAAGAGGTGACTATAGCGACAAATAGCCAATTCTCAGGGGGGGTGCACCCTGTTTTCTTTATATTATATGCAATAATATAACGTTAATAAGTGTTAAACGTACATTTTATGTTTCACGCTTGCCTAATATTATATAAAATTGTAACCGCTTGAAAATCAGCACTTTATACATTTATATTAATTTCTAATGTGTATAAATATAATGTTTCACGACTTGTTAAACATATTTAAATTCGGCTTGTTTCTGAATTTGTTAAACATAAATTAACCAAATATTGTGCTGTATTATAAGAATTAACCGTTGTTAAAATGTATAACACGTTGAAAATCAGTTGGTTATAACAATGTTATAAGTGTTAATATCTTTGCTTTTGGTCGAAAATTGTAGTACCTTTGTAGTGTTGAAAGGGAGAAACACCCACGACAACGCACAGGGCAAAGGTAATAACCCTGTGTGTGGCGGTCTTTAAAATAGTGATACACTAAAGCGGTGCAGCCTACCAACGTAGACCACACCGCCAGCAACTAAAGCGTGGAACGCTCTAATTTTCAAAGCCAATGCAAAATTAGTCGTTTCCTTTGGTTGCTGCAAAGACTTTAGAAGTAATTAGAATTTATTAAACAATTTAAATATATAGAATTATGAAAACAACTAAAGTAGAGAACAGAGTGAGCGAACAACTCAACACAATCGAGAACGCTCAGAAGTTGGCAAAGGAACAGGAAAACCCCAGTTACACTAAGATGTTTTTGCCGTGGGTTGAACAGGTTGCAGAAGACGAAACAAAAGAACTCGCAAGCCGTCTAAAAGAAGTTTTAGACGACGCAAACGAAAGCGACGACCGCTACAAACATTTGAAAACCGACTATGAGAAGGCTAAAGAACGATTCGAGGCTTACCAGTTGGCAACCGCCAACACCGACAAACTAACAATTAAGGCGTTCAAAAAAGCGGTTGCGGTTGCGGTTGCAGAAGTCGCAGAACGGACCAATACGGCGGCGTGGTTTAACTATCGCAGCCTGTATGGTCTTGGACTCCTTGACAAGCTGCCGAACATGGTAAACACTACCAACAGGGTGAACTCCTTTGTTGCCAAGGCGTTCACATTCATGCAGCAGTATGCGAAACGCTCTAATGAGTTGGCACGCAAAGAACGTGCACTTAACGCAGCCGTTGCAAAGTTCGGCATAACAAAGGAACAAGCCGAGCAAATGTTTCTCGCCGGATTGCTTAAGCTTTAAGCCGGCGCCAAACATATTCAAGTGGAGCGGCAAACAGCCGCCCCACCTGGATTTTTCTTGCAATTCGTTTTGAGTTGCAAGCGGTTTTTTGTGTCCTTATTTTTCCCCACCGTTTTTCTCTGTTTTCTTATTTTCCCACACGTTTTTAGATACCTCATCGTGGTGTGTGGGTGTTCCTCGTTGTGCTTTTTTCTGCGCAACGTGCCAAAATCTAAAAGCAATCGATCTACAGATTTATTTAAATAAATGGTGATACGTGTCGGACGTGTCACGCCCTTTGTTATGGGATTTTGCAAGCGAGATTTTTCCTGTAAGGAAATAGACGGGAGTTTCTCGAACTGCAAAATTTGAAACTTTGGGAGTTATTCATAATTCATATTCTAACGTGTCACGAGCGTGCGAGCTGGTTACTCGCTAAATCGTCTGCAACGTGGTGGTTGCAGTGAGCTATATGCAAAAGGGCATACCAAAAAGAAATGCAGTTACCTGTCAGCTGCAAAGAAACAGGGCGTAACGGATGCGTGAAATCCGTGAGATGTGAGCCGTGAGTAAGGACGATAAAGACAAACACGGTGCCAAGATGCACGTCTCAGGCAAATAGGGCAGTCCTTGCGGCTGCTCTACTACAAACCAACAAATTTTAGGATTATGAACGAGAAAGAAATGATTATTCTTTGCGACGGCTCAACGCGGTACGCAGAAGTAGACGTAACAGAATTGAAAGACGGACGCTGGCGCGGAACGTGGAACGGACACAACCTGACGTTTCACGGCGGAACGTGGATGGAGTGACTAACGCCTTAAAATCTCCCTACGATTGTAGGGAACAATAACCAATAAATTTAGGATTATGACATTAAAGACATTCAAAGTGCTCGATGCAATCAATCGTGAGGGATTGGATAACACTCAGTAGAATATCTACATGCACCTCGAACCTGTGAATACAGGAGAGTTTTACGGAACGAACGAAAACCGCACGCTGTCCGCAGGCGTTTGGATAGCCGTGTACAAGAAGCGTGGCGATACGCTCTATTATTTCCGTTGGCTCAAGCCTGATTTGTGCCTTGATATGTTCGAGGACACGAAGCTGTTATTCTTCAACGTGAGCGATTAGCCTAAAAGGTAGCCGACAGGCTGCCACCAATAACCATTTTATTAACAATTAAAAATAGAATTATGAAAGAGTTTATTTATTTCTCAACCATGTGCTATGTAGTATTTTACGCTTTATGTCTTGGTTACTCAATCGTATAATAGCGAGCGTCCAAAATCATGGCAGCATTGCGCTGCCAACAATACCAACCAATAAAATTATAAGATTATGAAGAAAAGACAGATTATCTATTCAAGTACGATAATTGTGCTTGGAATTATCCAGTTGCTCCCGTGTGTGTTGCTTGTAAGCGGTACGATAATCGGGAATGTGCTTGGAATTTTCTACGCTCTGTTTGTGTGGTATCTTTGGACGAGTACGAAAAATGGTCGTTGGTTCAGCGTTGAGCTGTACCGCAGTACGCTGCGCTTGGAAAAATTCCTGCTCGGCTGCAACGTGGAGAGTGATTAGTACGATAATTGTGCTTGGAAAAATTCAGCCTAAAAAACTGCCTGCAAATTAGGCAGTACGATAAATAACTAATAAAAACAAATGAATTATGGCAACACGAAGAATTAAGTGCGAGGGTTCTCTGTTCATGGAGAGCGTATTCGCGAAGATGCAGGAAATCTACACACACGTTGAGTTCCTTGGTTACGACGGCAAATTCCTGACCGTGGCTTACATTGTCTAAAACCCTGTGCGCAATCATGCGCACGGACTATTAACCAATAAATTACAGAATTATGACAGAAAAAAGACTCACAGAGGCGAGAAGACTCGCAGAGAAAATTCTTCCTAAGGTTCAGAAGATGCAGCGTGATATGTATTTTAACAATCATGTAGGCATGTGCATTGAGTTTTACTCCTCCGGCTACAGCTTTTATGTAGATGTTTGCAGCACGAGCGACAAGAAGGGCGATAGCAGGGATTTCTGCATCGTGACTTTCAGATTTTACGATTTTTACGATGCAGAGGAGAACGACGAAACGTTCGAGAGCCTTGCGAAGTACGTAAAAGATAAGTCCGCAGCCTAAAAATCCCCACGATTGTGGGGTCTATTAACCAACCAAATCACAGAATTATGAACACAGAGAAAAATTTTGTAGTGCTTGAGTTTTACCCGAGTTTTACACCGAAAGTCGTGCGTGAGTTTGCAACCCGTGAGGACGCAGTGAAGTTTGCGGAGCTTATGAAGAAGAGCGAGACAGGCAGACATACCTACGCAGTATTTTCACGCATCGAGCCGTAGAGCCTAAAATCGGGCGGTACGATAATTCGTGCCGTCTGCCATTAACCAAACAGAATTAATTATTATGAACGAAGAAAAGAAAAAGTTATCTTGGAGCGAGTTTCGTATGTGGAAGAACTGCAAGAAGTATCACGAGAAGGCTGACTGGGAAGATCCTATGTACAACAAAGTGCAAAATTTACTGTTTGAGCTATTCGAGCCAACCGAAATTTTCGTAGACTTGGAGTACTGCCGCATAAACGTATGCATCGGAGCGGCGTCATTCATGTTAATTTTCAGCTATAACGAGACTAAAATCTATGTATACGGATATGTTGACCCACAGCTGCGTGAGCTTGATACAAGCATGATGCCACACGATTCCATGGATGAGTTCATTAAAACGCAAGGGTATTTCAGAGTGTTTTATTACGATAGCATAGAGAAATACATACGCCTCAAAAAGCAAGAGCGTGACCTTATAGAACAAATCTATGTATGGTAGCCAGACCACGTGTAGTCTTCTGTATGACTACACATCTATTATTAACCAAATAAATCATTGAATTATGCTAAGAGACAGAAATTGCGACAAGAATTTTGAACGTTCGTTGATGTATCAGATAAACAAGGCAAAGATTGCAGCCCGCAAGATGCACAACGCACGCATGACCGACTACAACGATCCGAAATCTGAGAATGATTTTCACGATGCTATGGTTGAGATTGTAGCCATTGCTTATCACGATTGAGCCTGAACAACCCGTTACGTTTTGTCACGGGTTCATTTTATCAACCATTTAAAATTTTAGGATTATGAAAAAGAACCCACGAGATTACAAAGTGAACGGCAAAATGTATGCTTACATTCTTGACTCCATCTCTTCCGATGATGTAGATGTAGAGTCTATGTCCGACAGGGAGCGCATCGAGTTTGCGCTTGACACGTTCTACGCAGAGATGTTAAAAAATGACAGACGCAGAATGTCCGCTCTTGATTTGCTGACTGAATGGATTGCCGGTCTTTGCTCTACCGTGAACGTAGCCTTTACGAACTATGACATTGCCAAGGTTGGCACGGAGTGGGGTTATTGCAGAACAGACGCAAGAACCTCGCAGTTTGTACGTACATGGTTTGAGCGCATCGCCAATGGTATTCTGCGCCTTGCGAAGATTTACGGCGTAGACATGAGCCGTTTCCGTCGCTAATGCCTTAAAATCCTGCGTGACGATTGCACGCAGGAACTACAACCAACAAATTGAAAATTATGAAAACATATTGTGTAAACCTGAAAGAAACCTCTTATGGTTTTGTGGAAGTGCAAGCCGACAACGAGGAAGAAGCGAAAGAAATAGCTTACAAAGCATGGCTTGACGGCAACGCCAACATGGTCGGAAGTGTAGATTGTGAGCCTTTATCTGTGGAAGAGTCCTAAACGGGGCGCACAAATTCCGTGCGCCTACATTACCAACCAACAAAAATAAGATTATGAAGAAAAGAACTTACAAAACACTCGTCGGCTTGCTTAGAGCTGCCGATGCAGGACAATTCACGATGAACGATTTTTTGAGCGGACAAATCTACAACAACAAGCATTATAAGAGGTGTCCGTTCGAGCTTACCGACAGCGCTCTGCGTGAGCTGTCTGACGGCTTCTGTCAAGCACTGGGCTGTCAGAAAAGAAAGTACGACGAGGTATTCCACAACATGAAGTACGGCAAAATCGAGAACTGTGGCATACTTTCCCGTCTGTGGGTTGAGCTGCGTAATAACAAGCCGAGCTTTACCTACTGCGTAGGGCAGGACGGAGGTTACGAATATGCGCTTGTCAAGAGAATCCTGTATCGTGGCTATTGAGCCTCAACAAATCTGTGCAGCCTATCTGCACAGAACAACGTTTAACCAAATTAATTTCTGAATTATGGCAACAAAAAGAGCATCCGAAAGGAGAAGCAGAACGCTTGCGCAACAGGCTAAGTCCTACGAGGTGGCAGGCGAGTACGAAATGATGCAGATAATGCACGAGTCGTGGATAAACGGCAATTTCTCCGACTTCAAGCATTATTACAGAGTCCTGAGAATGGAGGACAGACGCAAGTTTGTACACTATCTCTACAACAGCACCGACGAGGGCACATTCTACAAAATGATTGACTCGCTCATGTTCGGTTAGCCTAAATCAATCCTCACTATCACGGGTGGGGATTTCTATTAACCAACATTTAGAATTATGACAGAAAAAGATTTTTTAGACAAGTGCCATGAAGTTCTTCGTAAATTTGAAGACAAAGATACTTTTGACAAGTGTATTTGCGAGATTTTACATTCAGGCTGTATTGACCTTGAAAAATGCCCTAATAATTACATTCCTATTTATTGGGTGATGGGCGCATTATTCAAACGTGCTATGTCGCAATGTCTTGATGGCTCTGTTGACAAGAAGACGAAAAGAATAGCCCACAAGGAGGCTAAAAACATAGCATGTTTTATTCCTTGGTGGTTCTGATTAGCCTAAAGACTCTCCCATGTGGAGAGTGCAAGTATAACCTAAAAACAACGAATTATGGAAAAGAATATTGTAGAAGTTGTTATGAACAACAAAGGCGAGGTTGTCGAGAAGGTAGCCGACTACATCGGTGTTTTCAGTTTCGCTAAAACGATAGAAGCTCTTTATCGTGAGTGTCTGGAAGACTGCGACAACCCAGAGGATATAGAGGAATACATTGCCGATTTGTACGGCAAGAATATCCAGTCTCTTGCGCGGGATTTTGCTCTTGAATCAAATAGAGACATGAAGAAATATCTTCACATGAACAATCATAGTATGCCTGGAAATTTCGCAGACATCGAGGACGATTATCCCGCTCATATTACGGGTACACGTTGGTCTTCTGAGTATGCCGGAGATGATTACTTCCGTCTGTTTCCTCAAATGGTTGCTCGTTTGGATTCCGCAGAAGACAGCGAGCGAGCTAAAGAGGATAGAGCATATCTTGAAGATTGGTTTTTCGATGCCTTCGGTACATACAACATCAAGTACAATTTCAGCAACTGGCTTTCTGAGATTGTGTATATGCGCGAAGAAGAACAGGCTATCGCCTAAACTGCCTCCCTACGGGGAGGTACAATATAAACCTTTAAAAACAAACAGAATTATGGCAAAGAAAGTTTATGCGCTCTATCGCACTGATAATTGGAATACATACGCAAGCCGAGAATTGCTTGTTGTAGCAGGCAGCATTAGAAGGTGTTGTAAGGTAGCCAAGGACGACGGAGCAACAAAAGAGCAGATTAAGGATTTGCGTGGTTATTACCACCAATCCCAGTGTACCGACGAAACCGATTACGAGTACGACATTGTGGAATACACGCTCAACGAGAGTTTAATAGACTAAAAATCCCTCTTCGGAGGGAACAATTACAAACCATTTAAACAGAAGAATTATGGCATTACAATGGAAATGGATTGACAAGATGGGCAAGGCAATCATCCGTCAGAACGAGAGAAAGTACGAGATTGGCATCTACGGCGGCAACGCTCTTGCGATATTCATCAGTGTGGAGAGAGACTCATACCATCTCTACAATTTCATTATGGACGAAAGACACCTCGGTATCATTAAAGAGAACGAGTTCAAGATGTTCTACGATGAGGTGGTGAGCATCGAGCTGAACGTATGCAACAAGAACGCACTGAAGATACTCCCTCTCCTCGCAAAGGAGGCGGGCGAAGTGCGCTGCTACTACAAGGAGTCAGAGTAACATGGCTTATCCGTTGGGGAAAGAAACCACAATCGGAGCAACACCGGCAACGGAACAATATTAACCCTAAAAAGAATTGAATATGAGTGAAGACATTATCAAAACAGAAGAAATTGGTGATTACAGAATCAAGATTCGTCGCGACGAGTATCCTCCGTGTCCGTGCAAGGACTGGGATATGTTAGGCGTACATCTTTTCGATTACAGCGACAGGAACAAATTGTCGGAAGCCTCAAACTACGAGGAGCTGTTCTACTCAAACGACTATTCGCTTGCCGACGCAGTATGCGAGCTTGCTTGCAAGTATGTACCGCAGAAGAAATTCATCAAGTACATCAACGAGTACCTTAGCGACTCTCTACGCTTTCGTTACGACCGTTCGGACCACATGTGGTATCTTGAGCATTATTTCGGATACGGAAACGAGGAGAAACAATGGCATGAGATGCAGAAATTTACACCCGACGAGGTGCAGGACGGCATCCGTAGCTGGCTCTCCGAAGCTCTTGACGAGAAGGATTTTATCTATCTTCTCTCAAATTGTCAGACAGAGATTGCGGTACACGAATGGTCGTCACGCGGCTACTGCCAGGGCGATTACGTTCAAGGCTTCTCCTATTGTACAAAGGAGCGTTTTATTGAACGGCACGGCGGCACAACGAAGGACTGGCAGAAACGTGCGGTTTCCGCTATGGAAAGCGAAGTAGAGTGTATCGGCAAATGGATGTGGGGCGACGTGATAGGCTTTGTTCTTGAGAAGAAGGTGCGTTACACGAAGGTCTACGAGGACAGCGAGAGAGCGGACGAGGACGATTACGACTGGGAGGAGGTTGACTCCTGCTGGGGATATTATTGTGACGAGGACGAGCTGATAAAGGAGGTAATCGAAGAACACCAATTACAGCCGAGCGTTGCAGCCTAAATCGAGGGAGGCATATCTCCCTCACAAAAACCAAATTATTGTGATTATGAAAGACAACAAGTATTTCTGCTACACCATCGACAATAGCGGTGAGCGTGGCTTTCAGAGAATTGACAAAGAGTATGCAATCCAGCTGAACAATATGGGTCGGTGGTTTTACAAACTTCCCTTTAAGGTTGTGAACTCCCTCCCGAAAGCGTTGAGATGGAAACATCATCTTCGGGATTAGCCTAAACGCCTGCGTTATGCAGGCTCTACAAACCAAAATACAAACAATTATGAAGAAAATAGATTTAGGAACACGCACAGCTAATTTGCGTGCAGCTTACAGCGACTTGAAAGATGGATACACAATCATTGTTGGCGAGCTAAAGATGTGGATATATACTTGCGAGAGATGGGGCAGTCCTTCATACGGCAAGGATTATATCTGCTACTGTAGTTACGGACGCAGTGCATCAACAGTCAATTTTAAGAGTTTTGCAGACGCTATGCGTAGAGCCGGCGATGGCAAGCTCGCCTATAGCAGAGAGTGGTAGCCTGAAAACGGAGGGAGCAATCCCTCTGACATTATTAACCAAATTATTAAAGATTATGAAGAGATATTATGTATCAATTACAGAAACGCTCAATAAAATTGTGAGCGTAGAAGCGAACAGCGTAGAGGAGGCGGTAAATAAAGTTACAGAAAAGTATCATGCCGACGAAATAACACTCACCTCTAAGGATTATATCGACGGCATGGTAGAAGTCGAGGAGGAGCAGGACTACTATCGAACTATTGATGCTATGCGCCACATCTACGAGCACGTGGATTAGCCTAAAAGCGCAGCTAACGACTGCGCACATTAACCAAAACATAAGAATTATGAACAACGTAAGATTTATTCCAGGACAATATGAATGGCATCTCGTTGATGAGAAAGACAACGTGCTTCTCAACATTCCTGATGATTTCATTTACGATTGCGAGACAAAGGCTGATTTGGATTTCGTTATAGGAGACATTCCAAGACAGGCATTGCAAGCAGTCGAAGAAGGAGAAGAACTCTATGGATGTGACGTAAACAAATACGTCAGCGACATAGATGATGAATGCGTAACCAAGCTAATGATAGATACCCTATCAGAATACCTCGGGTTTACAGCCTAAAAGCCGTCTGAAGACGGCACTACAAACCAAAACTTTAAGAATTATGTATGTATCAGAACTATCGAGAGAACAACTTGTAGAGTTAAAGTCCACCATGCTTGAAGCCATCCTCGGCTACGAGCCGTCATACGGAGAGCTTGCCATTGCTGACGAGCTTGTGTCTGACGAGCAGGTGGAAGAGGAGTACGGAGGCGTGTGTTTCACGTCTGACGACTTCTTTTGCTCAATGAGCTAACCTACGGCAGCGCAGCCTAAAAAGGCGTGCCGGAAGACCACATTCATTTCAACAGTAGTGACTGATCACGAGTCTCCCACTGACGCGAGTGGACTCGTGATCATCACATACTGTTTCAAATCAGCATCGTACAGACATGCGCCGAGGTCTTCGGCACGCCACATTTATTAACCAAAATCATTAAGAGTATGACATGCAACGAGATTATCAATGAAGTTGAGAATGGTGCGAAGTTCACTATCAACTTCCAAAACAGAACATGTAGAGTGAACGGAGAGGTTGTTGTTAGCGAGGAAATCACAGCAAGAGACTGGAAACAACATGGTAGTTTGCCTTTATCTGTTGCGTTGAACGGAATAGAAAAGGCATACAGGAATTATAAGCACTCCGTTCCTTCTGAGCGTTCCGAGTCACACAGACGTTGCTACTTTAAGGCTTTGTCTGAGAAAGAGCTCTCAGACGAAGATATGATGTATGGTGAGCAACGTGAGGTGGCGAGATGCAAGTTAGAACTCAGATTGCTTACATACATCATCCAAGGCTACATTACTTGGCAGAAGGAATGGGGCAGCTGGTTCTACCAATCTCCCAACGACAAGGACTTGATTATCCTGCGCTCATGGGTTGAACCAAGCAACTCGTAGCATTTGGTAGCAGATGGTAGCAGATGGTAGCAGATGGTAGTATTTGCTATAAACCGCCTAAATCAGAGTGGGACGTAAATCTCACTCGCATTTTTTTCAACCAACTTTTTTAACAATTTAAAAATTATAGAATTATGAAAAGAAATGTAATGATTTCAGGTGAGTTCACTATCAACGAGGTAGCAAACGCTAACGGCGCAGGTCAGCCGAAGCCCAACAAGAAGTCGGCACAGGCACGTATCGAAGCTCTCAAGGCTGCGGGCGTGGATGTTTCCAACTACTTCCCTATGGGCGAAGAGATGATTGTCCGTGTCAAGGACGGCGTTCCGACACAGGTGCTTGACGACGACCCTGTTTTCTCTCGCATCATGGAAGGATGCTACATCGCACACGGCAAGCTCTATCGCCGTTGGGTTATGGCGCAGATGTTCCACATGCTCCGAGAGATGAACGAGGGCAAGTGGGATGCTCCCAACTTCACGGAGGTCTTGCAGAACCGCGGATACGAGTATTCGTGGAAGATGGTGGAGCAGGAGTTGCTTGCGCAGTATAAGATGCTCAAGCACGGCGACACAGAGTCGTTTGGCGAGCGCAACCGCTGGTTCGACAAGGACGTTGTGACTGAAATGGCAGAGGACTACCTCGACCACCTCCGCAAGGTTGTTGGGGAAATCAAGGAGCGTAAATGCCGCGGTCGCCTCTACAAGCGCATCTTCGGCAAGAACGTGTTCTCTGACGAGATTGAGAACGTTGTGTTCGCTCCGATTGCATGGACTATCAGAGCAATCGGCGATTCCAAGTCCGCATATCAGCTCTACAAGGCTGTCGCAGCGTTCAACCGTGACCGTCACAATCTCCGTTGGCAGACCAAGCAGTCAAAGGCGTTCACCGATGCCTACAAGGGTTCTGGTGCGTACTTCACGATGAAGAACCTCATCCTGTTCCACGGCGCACGCTTCAACGGCTGCACCACGGCAAAGCAGTCGCTCGTACGCATGGAAAATCTCGCCTCGAACCTCGAAGGCTGGGAACTCCTCGGTGCAATGAAGCAGCTCATCAAGGACTCTGGCATCTCTGTCGAAAAGAAGATTGCCGAGTGGAAGAAGTAATCCGCAGCTAAGAAGGAATTGCCGTTCCGTCTGCGGTGGCTCGGCATCATTTATGAAAGCTTCGCAGAAGAAGGTCCCTTACCCGCCTATCGGTCAGGCAAGGGACCTTCCTTGCAAGCTTTGAAATCACACGCTTACAGACAGGCACCCGTCCGTGAGCCGCAGACAAGCCTAAACCTATCCGTTGTTCAGCAGCAGCGGATAGTCCATCAAACCAAAATTTGTTTATTATGAAGTACAGAATTGTTTTCTACACCTTCGAGTACGAGGGTGTGAACGCAGCGTTGGACAAGTCAATGCCTATGTCACGCTATGCCTGCCGTAAGTATCTCCGCGAAAACGGATGGAAGTACGAGAAATCAAGATGGCGCAACGGCTTCGGTTCGTTCGCCGCCATCGTGGAGTACAAGACACGCTCCGCAGCCTAAACCGCAAGTGGTTACACATCGTAACCGCTTGACTTATTTACTAACCATTAAATAATAACAGAATTATGAAAGAAGATAAGATTTTAGAGATGTTTTTCGCCCCCGAACGCTGGCAGTACGCAATCGCCAAAGGTGTTGTCAAGGACATATCCAAAGGCGTGCTCTACAAGCTCACCAAACCCGAGGCGCGCGCACTCATGTATCAGCGTATCCGTGACGGCAAGTACAAGATTATGCCGCCACACACAGCGCAGATACCGAAGGACAACGGCGAGTTCCGTACCGTGTATGTGAACGAGCCTGCCGACCGAGTGCTGCTTTCCATCGCCAACGACCTTCTCTTCGAGCTTATGCCCGAGATGGTTCATCCGAGCTGTCGCTCGTATCAGAAAGGTATCGGCTGCGGTAAGGTGGTACAGGAGGTGTCACGCCGTATGTGTGCGTTGCAGACCTCCGATGTGCTCGGCTTCAAGTCCGATCTGTCGAAGTATTTTGACAGTGTTCCGTTGGAGTTCGTTGACGCAGCTTTTGACAAGGTGGAGGAAAAGTACGGACACTCGGCTCTGATAGATGTCCTTCGCGACTACTATCACTCTGACCTGTACTTCACTCCCGAAGGTGAGCTGCACGAGAAGTATCAGTCGTTGAAGCAGGGTTGCTCCGTAGCCTCGTGGCTCGCAGACGTAATCCTGTATCATATCGACGAGAAACTATCGCAGCTCGAAGGCTATTACGCCCGCTACTCCGACGATATGCTTTATGTCGGTAGTGACTACGTTAAGGCGATGCACATTCTTACGGAGGAGCTTGGCAATATGCAGATGAAACTCAACCCGAAGAAGGTGGAGTATCTTGACGCAAACCATTGGTTCAAGTTTCTCGGCTATTCAATCAAGGGCAGCAGCATATCGCTTTCCTCTACACGCATCAAGACGTTTCAGAAGGAGATAGAGTCGCGTTCGTGCTGTAGACGGGGTGCAACGCTCACGACATCGGTAAACATGATTAACCGATACCTCTACAAGGGTTATGACGGTCACTCATGGGCAACGCAGGTCCTCCCGATAATCAACGTAAAGGAGGACATCGACACGCTGTCTACGTTCATTCTTGACGCTCTGCGTGCTACCGCAACCGGCAAGCGACGCATCGGAGGTCTTGGCTTTGCCAAGGAGCAGAAGGTGGGATGTATCTCACGAGGAAGAGGAAAGAATGTCACAACTAACAGAGCAAAGACACCGGAGCGCATCGACGGCTTTATGTCGCTCGGTCTCATGCGCAACGCATTGCTGACCTCGCGAGCTGCATACGACACGCTTGTAGCCAATCTCTGACAAACGCCTAAAAAAACGGATGCAGTACACAAGCTGCGTCCACAACCAAACCAATATGAATTTCCGAGAACACGGAACTGCGCAGAGCAGGACGCCACATTTATATACCCGCCTCAAAGATACGGGATTTCCTCTGGACAATCCAGAGTGTATCCCGTATCCTAAGGCTGGTACAATCAAAACCTTACAGAAATGTTCCACGGCGTAATGCCTGTGCAAGGCGGCGCACACCGCCCTCGGCTTGAAGAATGGCATCCGTTTAGCGCTCAGGTTGCTAACGATGACGACGTCTGTGCGAACAAACAGACGTCGTCATCGAGAAACCTGACCTACATCACTCGTTTACACACATGTGCCACAGCCATCGTTCAAGCCCACTCACGTCAGCGCAGACGTTCGTCTTCCCCGAAGGAGTACATTTGCTACACCAAGCTTACACGCGGCGCTTGGATGGTTATCACCATCTCGCTCGCCGCGTGCTTGCTTGAGTTCGACCAAACCCTTACAGCCATGCGCCACACTCCTTGTGGAAGACAAACTATTGCAAGCCTAAATCGGGCACGATGGGGAGACAACGTTTATATCCCAGTACATAAGGGCTGGGTTGGTGCCGGTTGCAGCAACCGGCGCACCCAGCCCCACTACTGGGCTAAATCAAACACCTACAGCAATGCACCCGTCTCCAATCGTGCCCACAATACAACCAACGGAATTTTGCGGTTCCTTATGACGTGCCGTGCAGCCGACTTTAATGATACCGGCTTCGTATCATCCGCCGTCCACCAGGTTGACACCTGGCTCCCTGCCGATTTCTCAGCCGGTACATATCAAATCCTTACAGTCACGCAACACGGCTACAGGCACGTCATTACTTTAAAAAGTGCTGCATTTATTTGTGAAATAGCGATAAAATCACTACCTTTGCATTATAAACCAATCGCAAATCAATCACAAACCAATCAGCAATGTTTGCCTTAACGACCTCGTATTGTAGAGGTCGCTATTAACCAATAAAATAGATAAAATTATGGCAGTAACAAAATTTGTAAGAGCGCAGGACATTCTCAAGGAGAAAGGGTTCAAAGCGCCACCGTTCGATACGGCGGGATTTCAGAACGCAGTCGTGGAGTTCTTCCAGAAGAACGATGTGTCTGCGAAATTAGTCATATTCGGAGTTCGTTTCGTGGATTATGAAGGTACGCCCAAATGTGGATTTTCAGATTGTTCACAATACAGCTCTTGTGAAACATGGTTGGACGGAAGAAAAATCTTCAATTATGACCTTCCTGACTATTTGGATTGTCGCTTTGGTTATAGTGCCACTACAGGCTTCAGTACCCCGTTTTTTATCGTGGACGAGCCGTATCTGACCAATGCTGTAGCCCTTCTTAAAATGGCAGGGTTCATTGTTGGAAGAAAACGCAGAGTTTTAGGAGTGCCAACTTACGACATCACCCTCGTCTAAACATTAACCAAGCCCTACGCAACACGGTCAAGCGATATGAAATGCCCAACAATAAGAAACAGGAGAATGTGGATAACATTCGCAAGGACTTTGCAAAGCGGGTCTACGACCTCTATATCAATGCCGCCAACGGAAAGATTGATACCTACGACAAGTTTCTGACTCGTTTGGAGTGGCTTGAAATAGACTACTCCGACGCATTGTCCCCATACGGAATATACGAAGACCTGTGTCCTGACGACTTCGATTTGGTGAAAATGGCGATAGAGGAGGGTACACCCCTCAAGGACTTCGCCTATCAATGGTTGAACATATACAATATCATTGAGTTCGCCAAAGTAGACGCAAGTTTGCTCATACCTCCAACATCCGACAATTAGTCAAAACGGCAGGGTTGAACCTGCCACCAAGTAAACCATATTATAAACAAAAAAAACAGAATTATGAAAAAATTATTTTCTATGTTAGCCTTCTTTATGATGGCTATGTGTGTCCTTACCCTGTCCTCATGCGGTGACGATGATGAGAATGAATCCAAAGCGAATACAGCCGAAATCTTAGGTTCTTGGGAAGAAACTACAGTAAAATCAGGAGAGAACTCTACTGTCAAGGTGATTACAACTTGGACTTTTAATGCAAACAAAACAGCTACAGAAAAAGTTGAAGCTTATACCACAACGGTTTATACGGATAAGACTAAACTCTTTAGTCTGACATTTGATTTTACCTATGAATACAACGGAAAGACGGTGAAACTAACCAGTACCGACCCAACGGTCAAAGAACCTGTATCTTACTACACAGTAGAGATAAGCGGAAATAAAATGCGCATGGGTAACGAAAAAGGTGGATATTTTAATCTCACTAAGAAGTAGTCTAAGATTTAGTATCAACTATTTTCTATTAGTAGAACACAGCAGCCATCCATCACTTAGGCGGGTGGCTGTTTTTGCCTTTTTGCTAAAATATAAACTTCTTATTTCACTTTCGAGGCTTTATTTTGCCTAAAACAGACCTCCATTAAAAGGTCGCAATTTAACCATTTAATTCATTAATTATTGTAAAACCACTGCGCCCATACCGAAGTAATATTATAAATAATATTAACTTTGCGTTGCAGGCGCACTAAATTTCAAGAATTATGACACAGCTACTTAGCACAAGACGCTGGATGGACCTGCTCACTCCCGAGCAGCAGAAAACCTACTCCAGTGCAATCCGAAAAGGTTACTTTGCGACTTATGACGGCTATCGTTGGCGTCACGAGTTCTATGGAGCTTTCATCTGGAAACACCCTGGACGCGTGAAGATCATTGATAAATTCAAGCAGGTTATCGGTCGCGCACCATTGTGGGAGGACATCACGGACGACAATCTGCGAGACGTGAAGGAAGAACTGGACGCTTCCTATGCGCCGAACTCTGTGCGTACAATATGCGCAGAGATTAACGCAATCATCCGTGAGAACGCAGAGTCGAAAGACATTCCTTCCATGTCCTACGCCCGTGTGCTGCGTGCAAAGAAGGTGGTGGTACAGTCCGTGTTTCTCACCGACGAGGAGATACGCAAGATACACGAGTATCGCCCTAAGACAGTACGCAGACGACATGCAAAGCGCATCTTCATGCTTGAATGCCTTTGCGGAGCACGTTTCTCCGACTGTCTGCGCCTCTCGCCCGTAAACCTCTCTTCTGATGGTCGTACCCTGACTTATGTATCAAAGAAGACCAACCATGAGGTGACGGTTCCCGTGCACCCGTGGCTAAGGGAGTATCTCGTTCCGTCTTCACCTATCGAACCGCAGTCACTTGCAGTTCCTTCCTACAACGACGCGATACGTTTCTTCTGCCAATCATGCGGTATCGACCAGCAGGTTAAGGTATATCAGGCAGGTCGCGAACAGACAGGCCCGAAGTGGAAGTTTGTATCAACGCATACGGGTAGACGCTCGTTTGCAACCAACCTGTCGTTGAAGAACGTACCGTTGGAGCAGATAGCGTTGATGATGGGTCACTTTACGGGCAACGCCCCGGATGTTTCCATGACGCAGCGATACATCGTGACGCGACTCCAGCTATCGCCCGCAGCGTTCCAAGCGTTCTCGATTCCTGGTTCCGAAAGAGCGGCGGCAGAGAACGAGGCTTACAACAACCCGACAAACGATTTTGACGACTTCGACGACTTCGATATTCCCGAGGACGAACAGCTCGTTATACCCGAGAGACCGCAGACCGAAGCATCGTAAACTATTAACACAACCTCAGCCCTATCGCATCACGGACAAGCGAAATGATTATGAAAAAAATGTATTTTACGAGCAAGAAGAGTTTTCTTGTTGAACAGAACCCTGACGGAACGTTACTCATTACCAAGACTTCAACAATGAAACCTTTGGAAAACGCAGGCTCGTTCATCGTCTCGCAAGGAGGCATCGAAGCCATCCTCTCGAAGTGCAAGGAAGTCACCGACGAGGAGTTTCTTGAAGACCGCAAGCAGCTCCTTATGCGCAACGAGCAGGCAAAACTGCGCTCCCAGGAACTCGCCCTTGCCAACCGCAAGCGTCACGAAGAGGACTACAAGGCTGTATTCAACGACAGCACGGTTGAGACGACAGCGGAGAATATACGCATACTTCTATGCTACCTCAACGACATCAACTGGGGAGTATGGCAGCTTCCGTCGATGACTATCGGCTACACTTGTAATCAGTACGACTGCGACGGCAAGACCGCAACGACCATCACGCTCGACACTCCTATAGAATATCGTGGCGAGCAGGTATCGCAGTTCCAGCACGGAGCACCAAGCGGACACCTCCGACACTATCATAGACTCTAATAGTTAAACCGCAATGAGCAAGGAAAGATTTGTACTCCAGCCGTCCAAGGAGATGCGGGACGGCTGGGTAGCCACCGACACGGAGAACGGCATCGTGCTGCGCTTCGAGAACCACAAACTTGAACAAACACTGCGCTGCACGCCGCTCCTCACAGACGGACGCGAGCCGACCGCAATCGAGCTTGCAACCGCAATCAGAGAGCTGCTTGACTGGCTGCGAGAAGAACATAAGGATAAGGTATTCTGATACCATTTTATGCGGTCGCATAACACGCATTTTATATTGCCTGAATAAGCATGAAATCTCGTTTGTGCAGCGATGTGCAGGCGGGATTTTTTGTGCTCCTAAAACCACCGAAAATATGCCAAATTATGCGATCGCATAAGTCGCATAAAACATGGTATTTTATATATAATTTTTATCGTTGTAAACGCTTGATTACCAATATGTTATTATATGTTTATGCGACCGCATGCAATCGCATCTATTATATATTATATATATAGTATATATTCATACTAACGTATTCATATATCCTATACACATAATATATAATTTTTTCTCTTTGAAAGAGAGAGCGATTTTTGGGTATTGGAATTTGGTGTTGGAATGGTCGTTGAGGGGCTACGCCTTGTCGCCGTTCACGTAGTCGATAATCTTGCGAACGGCATCATCAATTCGTTTCGTGCCGTAGGCGATGTAGTGGTCTGTCACGTCCGCCCAGGAGTGCCCGAGACAAAGGGCAATAGTCTCGCGAGGTATCTCAAGTTCTGCGCCGATCGAAGCGAAGGTGTAACGAGCGGTGTACACCGTCATACCCTCCGCAATAGGATGCCAGACTACCTTGCGTAGCCTGCCCACCTTGTCGGGAACAATCTCCTTGCGCCCGATTTTCTTGAGCGCGTCGTTCCAGTGATGGCAGAAGTCGCGGTAGTTCGTATAAACGTCAAGAGGGCACAGAAGCCAACCCTTGCCCTTGTAGCGTCTGATTATTTCCATCGCCTCGGGAGGTATCGGGATGTCGTACAAGTGTCCAGTCTTCGCCCTCTTGTACCTGATACGTCCGTTGTGTACGTTGGACGCCTTGAGCGTAAGCAGGTCTATTGGGTTGATGCCGCAAAGGTAGAACGTCAGCAAGAACAAGTCGCGGTATATGCGCTGCCAGTCCTCAACCTCGCAATCCCTTATCTCCCTCAGCTGCTCAACGCTGATGTTGTTGATAGCTACCTTCTCCTGCTTAATCTTGTACCGCCTGAATGGGTAGTTTGTGGTCAGCTCGTTGTCTATCGCCCAGTTGAATACCGTGCGTATGTTGCGCAGTATGATAGCCTTGTAGTTCACGCTCGCTTCGCCCATGTATCGCTCGAAGCCGTCAAGCCATGCTTTGTCTACACTGCCGAATACCGCTCTGCCGTCATACTCGCGCACCTTCCGTGCTGACATTCGGTAGAGGTCAGCAGTTCCTTTGCGGCTCTTTGTGTCGGCGAACCTTTCGATGTAGTCCGCAAGACACGTCGCTTTCTCCTCATGCGCCTCGCCCGATACAAGAGTTGTCAGCTCTCTCTTCATCTTTGCGAGGTCGGTGCCGGCATTGTTCAGCAGATACGCCTCCACATCATCAATGATGCTCGTCAATCTTCTGAGCTTCGCCCTGTAGTTCGTTTCTTTAGGAGACATAGAAAGACCCGAGAACGCAGTCAACACGTAGATACCTGTTGACACAACGAACTCCTTACCGTCGCTGCGGAACAAAATCTTCACCGCTATTCGTCCGTCCTTACCCCTCTTGCTCTCTTTAGCTGCGATATAATACTTCATAGTTTTGTATTTTTGTTTCGGTTTTTGCAAATTTACCCATAAAACCCGAGAAAAACAACAATATTTTCGGTCGAAATGGGCATGTTTGTGGGACTCTATAATTCCCAAGTCTGTAAAATGCTAATCTTCAACAACTTGCGGTGCTGCAAGAAAGTTTCCCAAGCCAGAGGTCACGGGTTCGAACCCCGCTTGCCGCTCTTGATTATAAAGTGCTGAAAATCAGTGGTTTTAGTATAGTAAGGAGGTTCTTTTTGAGCCTCCTTTTTTTGTTGCCCCAAACCCCAAAGTGGTGGTTTGGGGTGTTTTAAAGTGTCGTTTGGGTCGGTGTGTGGGACTCTTTGTGGGGCGAGTCCCACGGGTCAGTTCTTCTTCAGGCGTTCCCGAAGTTCGGCTATTTCCGCCTCCTGCCTGGTTATTAGCTTGTCCTTATCGGCAAGCCACGCCTGCTGACTTGCTATCAGCTTGTCTTTTTCCGCAAGCAGTTGTGTCAATGCCTCTATCTTTTGCTCTAATGCCGCTATTTTGCCCTCTGTTGCGTTTATCGTCTGCGTGCCTTGATAGTTATCGCCGCTGATGACATTTTGCGACACAGGGCTTGCATTTGCGTTGAGCATCTGACTAAAGGCAGCGAACTGCGCCTTGCCGATTGCTTTTTCTTCGGCAAACATCTCGCCGATGCCGTTGCGTAGCCACTCGAAGTTTACGTTGAAGGCGTGGGCAATACGCAATAGGTATTGTGGCGATATGCCTTTCTCGCTTTTTAACGCTCGATTAAAGTTTGACGGGCGTATTCCGCACCTTTCAGCAAACTTCACCTGCGAGAGACCGACACTTTCCATGAGTGTCAATACTCTTGTTGTTGATTTTGTTTCCATAATTATATCAAGTGTTAAAAACTAATGTCGTTTTGTTAATCAGCAATCGTAAAGTGTAAAAGAAGTTTAAATATGGAAACTTTTATTTATCAAAACTATATCATTTGATAATTATTTACTACCTTTGCAATCGTTGACAGAGCGCAGCGAAACAAATCCAATCAGCTCGCAAAACGCTCAATATATGTTTAATATGCAAATGTAGCAATTATAGTCGAGATGGCAAAGAGAAAAAGAATAAAACTTCGACAGGGATGCCAAATTCTATTGGCAAAGGACTGCGGAGTAGGGGTCGCAACGGTCCGACGCGCCCTGCAATGGGAACGCGACTCGGACATTCAGAACCTCATCCGTAAACGAGCACACGAACTCGGATACGTCAGACGCTGGTAACGGACGGTACTGCCGTCACAACATAAACCAAACAAAAAAGCAAAATTATGAAACAGGCGACAGTAACACAGATTGAGAAGATTTGGCTCTCGAACAAGGAGGCGCAAGCGTACCTCGGCGTGGGCATGGACTTCTTCAAGAACCTCCGTTCAAGCGGACGCATACCGTTCTTCAAGGTCGGCAATACGGTGCTCTACCGCAAGCGCGACATTGACAAGCTCATCGAGAAAAACAGAGTATGCTAAAAGTTAGAATTTTTCATATTATTAAAATTTGTTTCGGCGATATTTTAATCGCTTCGTCGCGAGACGATTTTCTACACTTAGAAGTTTTTTTGATTCATAAGGTTATGATTTAACATTGTTGAACAAACATGTTTCAAGCGTGAAACAAAACCTGCGGTCGTCGCGAGGTGGTCGCAGGGTTTTCAAAAAACGCGGAGTGGTGCAAAGGTAAGCACGTGTGGGTCAGATTTCTTTCATAGGGTTAAATACATCGCTCATAATTAGTCAGTCATAAGTTAAATAAGCAGTTCATCCCACAAGATGCAGGTGTCGTAACCGCCTCCGCGACTTGAATTTGTTGTTATTGTTTTTGGTGGAAAACAGTTTGTAGTTGATTTAAGTTATTATTTGATAAAATTCCCCCGCAAATCTGCGAAGACAAGCGGGTTTAACAAGGTCGGAACGCACGATTGGAAGTGCTGAGAACTACGGATAGGGCACAGTTGTCTGTTTTTAAGCTTTAAATATTCTGGATGATGCCATTTGCTGAATAAATTCCTAATGCCCGAGCCTCGGAAAGTTCTTGCGGGTCGCACCGCTTCCGACCACGAAATAAAGACGTTCTTTGAATTATTGACACACAGAAGAAAAGCATATAGGACGGCGCGAGACCAACAATCCAAGACCGCCGCCCGAGGATGCTGAGTAACGAAAGACCTATTAAAGCGTCTCCCGACGTAGCGAAAGCCGTGAAAGCGGATAGAATGAACCATGCCGGACTCTGAATTGCCGGCACAGGCAAAGCGAAAAGGAACGCAGTAGGCTGCGCAATCGAATTGCGCAAGACGACGCACCGCAAAAAGTCTATAAAGGTGCGGAAAACAATAGACAGAGACTTTATTTAGTGTTTGTCATATTATATAAAAGAGGAGAGTGCGCGATTGGTAAGGCGAAGTCCTCGGAACTTAATACGAGTTCCGGGACTATGATACTGGTTCGATTCCAGTCTCTCCTCCTGCTTTCTAATTCTTTTTTAATATTGGTTAGTGAATATTATTCAAAGAGTAGTTGTGTGTGCTGTTCGTGAGGATAGCACACATTATTTTTTTAACTAAAAAGAAACGAACGTGAAGCAAACGAACATCTACAGCCACAAGGGATGGCTGAAAGAAATAACAATTCGGGAATACCCGTATTCTTCTGCCGGGGAGATAGCCACAAGACACGGCGTTTGCAGCGGCAGTGTCTGGTACTGGGTTAAAAAACTGAACCTCCAGCAGACGGACGAGACGAAAGCCCGAATACTCAAAAAGGCACGGGGTTGTATCGCAAACACAATCAAGACAAATCCCGAGACCAAACGAAAAAGCATGGAAACGAAAAAGCGCACATGGATGATGGAGCGGTTTCGTGTAATGTCGGGGATGCCTCAGAAGACAAAGATGCGCATTGCGATGCGACCCACCAAGGTGTACAAGGCAATTTGGTACCTGGAGAATATGCGCAACTACTTTCGCGACATCGAGGTGGGCGGCAAGTTTACGCTCTACTACGACGACGAGACGAAACGCTCCGACAAGGAGTGCTACTACGCACAACAACTTGGACTCACATTCAAAAAAGCATAGTTTTTTGTACATTATTATATTTTTTACTTAAAAATGAGTTGCTAAAGGACAACTCTCGGGTGCGAACCCCGATTTTTGATTTTACTTGGTTGTCGCGGCGACTTCGGTCGTCCAATGAAGTTGTGGTATAGGCGCCTGGTAAGCTATACAAGCTCGCAAGCAAGGAGCGACGGGTCCTTTTTTCTTTCTATGTTTGAGATAACTTTTCAGCCCTTCGTGTACCAAGCCTCTGGGGAGTAATAAACACCAAGCAGGTTCAAATCCTGCAACTTCGCAAATCAAAAAACAATGTTGATTATGAAAATACTGATTTTTGCATTTTTGACAGTGTTTGCGCTGTTCGGCTTGGCTGCAATAGTGCAGTCGGTGATTGACGTGTTCAAAACAAAGGGTTAAAGTCATGGGAAGACCGAGAGGGTGCCATGATTGCCAGTGGGGAAACTGGCCCGAGATGTGTAAAGACCCGAAGCGAGACCCGAAGTCAAATTATTGTTGCTGTCAGTGGGAATGGCGATACGAATAAAAAACATATGGTATGAATATAAGCGAAGTATATGAGCGCATCCGAGAACGAGAGTCGGGCGCAAGTGCAGAGTCTCGTACACGAGCAGAACTGCACATACAGAAGATCAAGGAACTCCGAGAGAAGCACAAGACGTTCATCAAGATGCCGCACACGAAAGCGTGTGACCTGGTGAAATACTGCCTTGCCATCGACAGAAACCTCGGTATTAACCGAATACATGAAAATGCGTTCGGGTTTATCTTCTTCAAGTATCAGTAACTAATTTTCTAAAAACATAAGGCAATGAGATCAAGAACAGCAGTGTGGTACGAAACCACGGTACGCTACGAGCGTTCGAAGGGTGACGAAAACAATATCGCTACGGAAGCATACGCCGTGGACGCATTGAGCTTCGCGGAAGCGGAACAGAGAATTACAGAGGAGATGAAACCGTATTGCTCGGGCGAGTTCGACGTGAAGAAAATCGCAATCGCTCCGTACACCGAGGTGTTCTTCTCCGAAGATGAAGACGATGACAAGTTCTTCCGTGCAACCGTCGCAATAATTACGCTTGACGAGCGCACCGGCAAGGAAAAGAAGAACAACGTCAACTACCTCGTTCAGGCGGAAAACATCGAAACGGCACGCAGATATGTCGTAGATGCGTTTCTCAATACGGCAATGGAATACGAAATCAACCGCCTCGTAGAAACAAAGATACTCGATGTGTTCGAGAAGTAACAATAATCATAAAAACAGCATAGCAAATGGAAAATAACGAATACGAAGTGCTGCAAGTGCAGCATGATCAGAACATCGTTCAGTTGGACGCAGTAGAGCGTGCCAACGTGGACTCGCAGGTGGCAACCGCAAAGCAATATCCGAGAAACGTTACACGAAGCATCAACAACTCAATCGCTATGGCGACTATGGATGTAAATACAGCGCAGAGCTGCGGTTACGCCCTTCCTCGCGGCGGCAAGCCTATCACCGGCCCGAGCGTGCATCTGGCTAAGTTAATCGTATCCAACTGGGGAAATATCCGTGCCGAAGCAAAGGTTGTTCAGATTACCGACAAGCAGGTTATCAGTCGTGGTACATGTTGGGACTTGGAAAACAATGTGGCGACCGCTTTCGAGGTTCGTCGTTCAATCGTAGGCAGCAGTGGCAAGAGATATTCGGATGATATGATTACCGTTACAGGTAACGCAGCAAACGCTATCGCATACCGCAATGCTGTATTCTCTGTTATCCCAAAGGCTGTTACCGATAAGGTATATCAGGCAGCACAACACTGCATCACCGGCGACCTCTCTGACAACGATAAGCTGATTGCTACACGCAAGAAGTGCATCGACTACTTCAAGGACGAGTACGGCATCACAGAAGAGGAGGTTATAATGATTTGCGGAAAGCAGACCGTCAACCAAATCAAGGCTGAACAGATTGCTCTGTTGCGCGGCGTAATACAGTCGCTTGTAGACGGCGATACCACCGTCGAGGAGCTTATGAAGCCGTACCGCAAGGAAGAAAACAAAAAGAATGTCGCAGCCAAAGCAGCCGAAACCGCAGTGGCCAACGCTGCAAAGAAGGAGGCTAAGGCATGATTACAAACCAAATAATGAAACGTCCGCTTGCCGACTTTACCGTTGAGCAGCGGACGAAAGACGGATATTTCTGTCTTACAGGGTTGCTTAACAACTGGAACCTAAAGATGGGAACCAAGAAAGAGTTAAAAGACTATTTTGAAAACAAAGCAACCCAGGAGTTTGTAAAAGCTCTTGCAGACGAGGAAAATCTACATGGGGACAAATCCCCCTATGTAAAATCAAAGGCTCGTCTCGATCGTGGTGGTGGAACTTGGGGGCATCCGTTATTGTTTATAGATTTTGCCATGTGGTTAAATCCACACTTCAAAGTCAAAGTCTTAAAATTCGTTTCAGACCAAATGCTTACATATCGCAATGAGGCAGGCGACGCTTATAAACAGCTATCTTCTGCCATGAGCAAAATCTGTACACCGCATCAGATGAAACGTTACATGCCCATTCTTGGCAAGGGGATTAATTATATAGTCGCAGGGCATCACGAACATCAGCTCCGCAACGAGTATGGTACAGAGGAAAAGCAGAAAGAGTATTTTGAACTTGAGAAACAGGTTGCAATGCTCGTCAATGAAGGCTTTCTTAGAACCCCAGAAGATGTCGCTAATTATTTGAGACGCAAGTTTCAGAACAAATACTTCTAAGATATGATAAGTACAGAAGGCAATCAGCGCGAAATCTCATGGTTTCGTAGCCGCTTCGGAAATTTCACAGGTTCCGAGGTTCACAATCTTATGAAGTCGGGTCGCAAGAAAGATGAGGTGTGGTCCGAAACGGCAAAGAGCTACATGTACAAGGTAGCCGCAGAACGCATGTTCAACCCCGACTTCCTCAACGACGATGATGTGTTTGAGGGTTATCTCCATCAGACGAACTTCACCTCCAAGGCTATGCAGTTCGGCATCGAGCAGGAGCAGTACGCCCGAGAGACCTACATCAAGCTCAACAACGATGTCGAGGTGTTCGAGGTTGCATCCTGCAAGCACGATACCATACCGCACTTCGCAGCCTCGCCCGACGGCATCGTAAGAGGTGCGGACTTGAAGTGTCTGGAGATTAAGTGCCCGAACATCGCAACACACATGATGTATGTGGATAAGATACACGACGGCGCATCACTGAAAGAAGTCAAGCCCGAATATTACTGGCAGACAATGGCAGAGATGGCTTGCACCGGCGCAACGGAAACGGACTTTGTTTCCTATTCGCCGTGGCTCCTGAACCCCATACACATCGTAAACATTCCACGCAACGACGAGGACATCGCGCTACTTGAAGAGCGCGTGAAGCTCGCAAACGCTTTCGTGGAAGAAGTTATCAACAAGTCAAAATCCTAAAAATTATCATGGACGTAGTAGGAAAAATCATAGCGGCTCTGCCACCAAAAAGTGGCACGTCGCAGTCAACCGGCAAGCCGTGGCAGGTCAACACCTATGTGTTGCAGACCAACGAGCAGACACCGAAGAACATCGCCTTCGACGTGTTCGGTGCAGAGCGTGTCGAGCAGTACAATCTCAAAGTAGGCGATATGGTCACGGTGTCAATCGACATCGACGCTCACGAATACAACGGACGTTGGTACAACCAAATAAGAGCATGGAACGTCGTAAACCATGCTTCGGCTGGGCAGCCGGCTGCACAACCATCTCCCGCACCGCAACCAGGTACCCTGTTTCCGCAGCCACCTGCATCAGGAGCACAGCCCGCACCGTCAGCAGGAACTGACCAACTGCCCTTTTAACGTTCGCAAGTACGTTCTGTGGGCACAAGCCAACCTAAATGCTATCATAGTAGGGTAGGGTCACTTCCCTGCCCTACAAACTAAATAAAAGTCATTGTTATGAAAAACAGAATTTCCCTCGATTTGTCAAATATGGAAGCCTTTAAGGAGCTGACCGATATGCAACTCGGCGAGCTTATGAGGGCCGTATTCGCTTATGCTTCCGACGGCACGATGTTGTCCGAGGATGCCGACCAAGCCGTCCGCGTCGCGTTCGCCTTTCTGAAGGCGGACGTGGACGCGGAACGCGACTCATACAAAAGACGCTGCGAGCGCAACAAGGAGAACGCACGCAAGCGTTGGGCGAAGCGTAATAAAAGTAAAAGCGCACATAAAGGTGTGGCAAGTCCTGTATTGCAGGAAAAGACCGCAACGGTAGACTACGAAAAGCTCGTCGCCTACTGGAACCGACGTGTGGACGAAACGAAGTCCTCAATGGCAAAGGTGCTCAACATCACCCCATACCGCAAGAAGCTGATCGAGGAGCGGCTTGCGGAATACAACAATGACAACAAGGCATTACAGAAGGTGCTTGACAAGGCTCTCGCAGACCCTTACCTCAATGGCAAGAACCCGTCAAAATGGGTTGCTGATTTCAACTGGCTACTGAAACCCGAGAACTTCTCACGGCTTGTAGAGAGCGGCATTACAGCTCCAAACGAACCGAAACCGCAAGCCATTAAGACCAGGATTACTGAACCCGATTTGGCAAGCGAACGCCTGGAAGCGCAACGGCACAGAGAGGAAATAGAGTTCACACGCGCTGAACAGCAACGTAACAACCTCCTCGCAGCCATCAAAGCTGCTGACAGAAACCCCAACTGCCTGCAAGCGAAGATGGCATACAACGCCTACAAGGACGGCACGCTTGCGAGGCTCGGTATAGAATGGACTCCTAAAACATCAACAAATGGCACTGAAAGACGAAATACAGAAATGGCTAAGCGAGCATCCTGACGCAACAGCCGAGGAAGCGATATGGGCAGGGGCATATATCGAAATCGACTTGTGGTGCAATAAAACAAAATAACAATGACAACAGGAATAATATTACTCGTAGCCTACGTCGCCTTTGTGGTAGGCTCGTTGGGTTATACAATAGGGTTTCTTCACGGAAACTCTGCGAAATACAACGAACATAATAAGCTTTAGCACATGAACAATGGATAAAGAAGTCTACGAAATCAAAAAGGACGGCATGACGCGAGCTGAACGTAGGGCATACCAAAGAAATCTGAAGAAACATGGAAATGGTAAAAGTAAAAATTACAACGGTAGCCATCCCGGCACCTTTTGATGATGAACCCGACATGATTCGGCATCTCGTCCAGTACAAGAAACACTGGTGGAACAGATGAAAGTATGTCAAGGAACATGGCGTACCGAAGCTGTACACGAAAGAAGAGATAGAGAAACTAATCCCAAAGTACACGGGAGCGTAATCAGGATTGCCCAGTTGCAACCTCCGTATAACGTAAATAACGGGCACTGGCGTGGACGTGTGAGGAAAAGGAAAATTCTACCACCACGCATTTAAACTAAAAACAACAGATATGGCAAACGAAAACAAAATTATCGCCTACAAAGGCTTTGACAAAGATTTTAAGTGCCGAGATTTTCAGTACGAGGTCGGCAAAACATACGAAATGGATGGCAATATTAAATGTTGTGGTCGTGGCTTTCACGCTTGCGAGTCGCCAATGGAAGTGTTCGACTATTATGATATGCTAACCTCTCGTTTCGCGGCGGTGGAACAATCCGGCGAAATCGACAAAAAGAATAATTCAACAAAGATATGTTCTTCGCGCATTAAAATCAAAGCAGAATTAAAACTTGCCGACATTATCAATTTGGGAGTCGAATGGCTAAAAGAAATCACTATGCCATCCAAGATTAAAGCAAACAACAGTAGCAATGACGGCTACTACGCTCAGATTGGTTCATCGGGCGACTCCGCTAAGATTGGTTCATCGGGCTACTACGCTCAGATTGGTTCATCGGGCGACTACGCTCAGATTGGTTCATCGGGCGACTCCGCTAAGATTGGTTCATCGGGCTACTCCGCTCAGATTGGTTCATCGGGCGACTACGCTAAGATTGGTTCATCGGGCGACTCC
>ERZ1034865.78-NODE-78-length-77364-cov-17.486256_pt1 | contig 77364 bp, 61 predicted proteins | sample MGYA00520632_ERZ1034865 | MGnify/ENA primary metagenome ERZ1034865 (study PRJEB33766, sample SAMN09781738) | gut metagenome | biome: gut microbiome | host: Homo sapiens | place: Madagascar | study: EMG produced TPA metagenomics assembly of the PRJNA485056 data set...
TCATTTAGGATTAGATAAAATAATAACAGCAATTCAAAATTTACCTTTTAGAGAAGTTCCTACGCTATCTTCGTTTTTAAAAATTTATATTACCGATAAGAAAAAGGATAAAAATATCGAAGAAGCATTTGAATACTATGTACAAAAAATTGAGGAATATATCACTAAACAAAATGGAGATGTAGGAAAAGTAACAGTATTAAGAGATTCTATTATAAATACAGAATATGTACGTATTGAAGCTACAACAGAAGAAGATTCTTATACTATCTTTGAAATATTAAATGCCCGAGGTCAAAGCTTAGCAGATCATGAGTTGTTAAAAAATTATGTCATGCGTTATATCAGACCAATTGAAAAGGTTGATGAAGTAAAACAAGAGTGGGAAGATGTGGAAAAACTTCTTGGAGTAGGAATAAATAGGTATTTATTGCACTATCTTATTCATAGATACAAAATAAATGATAATGACAGAAAAGATGCCTATAAGGCAATAAAAACATTTGTAAAGGCAAATAATGTAGAAGCATTTTTTAGTGATTTTATTCAGAAGTCTGTTTATTATTCAAAATTATATAATCCCCTTTTAGTTGATTCTGAAGGAAATCAAATTTGTTCACCAGTGGAGTATTCAATTTTTAAATTCTTTAAATCAAAAAGGCAGGAACAATTTAGACCAGTAATTCTTAGTCTAATGCACCAATTAGATTTAGAAAAAATAACAAATGAAGACTATGAAAATTCAATAAAATTTATAAAACAATTTTTCATATGTTATACACTTATTGGAAAAGAAAAATCTAATACAATAACATCTGTTATTTCTGAATATGCTTATGATTTAGAAAGAAATTTTGATGACAAATTATTATCTAAATTTTATGAAAGTTTTAAAAAACGAATTCCTAACAAGGAATGGTTTAAGAAAGCTTTTTCTACAATAGGTTATTCAAATCATTTTAAATTTTATAAGGAGCCTAAAGAAACTGAAAAAGCAAAGCTTGTATTGGAAATATATGAAGAATATCTTGGAAATAAAAATATGTCAGCAGAATACACTATCGAACATATTTTACCAGATTCTGAAGGAGAACAAAACTCTAATATAGGAAATTTATTACCTCTAGAAAAGAATTTAAATGAACGGTGTGATAACTTGCCATTAAAGCAAAAAATATCAATTTACAAGGAATCTGAATTCAAAAGTGTTAAAAGATTCGTAAAGTCTTATGAAAACAAAGAAGATACTTTCAGTGTAGAAAATAGAATGTCTCATTTGGCCGATGATTTTTATAAGATGATTAATTCTTAATCGAAAATAACAAAAAGTGGAGTATGAAATGAATGCACAGGAACAAAACTTACCGGAATACTTGAGAAATGAATATGAGTTATGGAAAGTGAAACTAAATGATTTTGATAAATCTACATTCAATGATTATGTTTCTACAGAAGAAGTTCTCTATGGATACTATGTACTAGTGGATTACTTTCATTCTCAGAAAGAAATATTAAATTATGGTATAAAAGATTTTAACTTAATAGGCTCTGCAGTTGGAAGACAATTTACGGAATGGCATGGAAAAAAGAAATGGACTGAAAAACTTGATATAGCAGCAACACTTTTTTATGGGCTGAATAAAAATCATGCATTTTCAGATGGTAATAAAAGAACTTCATTATTAATGTTACTCTATTTCCTAATAAAGAATCATTATATTTTTGAGGGTCAGGTCCAAAAGGAATTTGAAAGACTGGCATTAAAAACTGCAGAAAATACATTATCAGATTATCCATGTTTTAATAGTTATAAAAATAAGGATGATCCAGAAATCCGAACAATTTCGCATATTATAAAAAGATACGTAAGGAAAGCAGATACTGCATATGTTTCAATGACATTCCAGGAATTCTTTAATAAACTAAATAAGAAAGGCTTTGAATATGAAATTAATGGTGGCTACGCAACTATTTATAAGTTTGAAAAAAAATTATTCAAAACTAATAAAGTAAATGTTAAACAAATAGGATGCCCTGGATTAAAGAAACAAATTAATTTAAAAGCGGCAAAAGAAGCATTAAAAGCATGTGGATTTACTTATGAAAATGGACACGATTTTCAGTCATTTCTAAATGGTAATGACAGCATGTATAAACTGGTAAATGATTTTGAAGGTCCATTACGTAGATTAAAAGACAAATAGGACTTTTTTCTATTCAGTGCATTTATTTACTTCATGCACAAAAAATTAAGAAATTTGCGCATGAATCTATTTCGCAAAATCAATAATTTTTTAATTTTGCGAAATAGATCATTTTAAAATAACGGAAAATAAGGGAAATTAGAGGGAATTTCCACTAATTTCTTGCTTTTAAATCTTTTCAATGTTATCCTTAACGTATGATAGAAAATCCGCCTTTGATTACAGACGCTCTTTCTCCAATGCAAATCATACAGTTGTTATCAGAACCAACGTACAGAGATTTATTCCGTAAAATTGAAAAGGAATATCCTTACTGGGATAAAATCAAATATCTGGGAACAAAAGAATTTCCTGCTGAAACTTTATGGCAGCTTGTAAAGTTTTCTCGCTTGACTAATGTCAATTTTGCTCAATTTGGTAATTATTCATTCAAATTTAAAATCACTAATTATATTCAACAGCTTCTTCATGAGTTTGATATGAACTTTGGAGGCACTCTTTCTGGTTCAACAAGAATTACTGAAAAGAATAAACAGTATTATCTCTTAAGTTCTATTATGGAAGAGGCTATTGCATCAAGCCAGATGGAAGGTGCAAATACAACAAGAAAAGTTGCAAAGGAAATGCTGCGCAAACAGATTAAACCAAAAGATAAAAGCCAGCAGATGATTTATAATAACTACAACACAATCCGCTTCTTGTCTGAACAAAAAGAAACAAATCTTACACCTGAACTTTTACTCGAGATTCATAAAAGAATTACAGAAAAAACTTTGGATAGTCCCGACGATGAAGGAAGTTTTAGAAAGGATGATAATATCTATGTTGTAAATGGAATTACTGGTGAAGTTGCACATGAGCCTCCTTCCTATACTGCAATTCCTGAAATAATCAACAAATTATGTTCTTTTGCAAATAATGATGATGTATTTATTCATCCGATTATCAAGGCAATCATTATTCACTTTATGATATCTTTTCTGCATCCTTTTGTTGATGGAAACGGAAGAACTGCCCGTTCTCTTTTTTACTGGTATATGCTTAAGAAAGGATATTGGATGACAGAATTTCTTTCTATATCCAGAATTATTTATAAGAGAAAAGGGCAGTATGAAAAAGCCTTTTTATACACAGAACATGATGATTTTGATTTGGGATATTTCATTCAATACAATATGAACGTTCTGAAAGAAGCTTTTGAAGAGCTTAAGATTTATCTTGAAAGAAAGTCTGAAGAAAATAATGCCCTTCTGGAATTTAAGAATATAAAAGGAATAAACGAACGTCAGGCTCATATTATCAAAATGATTCAAGAAAAACCTGGTTCTATATTTGAATGTAAGAATTTGATAAATGTTCTGGGTGTTTCTATAAAAACAGTACGCTCCGATTTGGAAGGATTAGTACAGATGGGATTTATGACAACAATTCCTATAAATCAAAGACTTGTTGGATATACTAAAAGCGAATTATTTGATACTAAATTAGAGGAAAATAGCAGAAATTAGTGGAAATTCCCTCTATTTTTATATTATGTTTTATACGGAGAAGTAAAACATGGCAAACTACATTACAGAAGATGACATTGAAATTTCTCTTATAAACATTCTTAAAAGCGATCAGATGGGATATAATTTTATCCAGTGTGATGCTAATCCTAATCTTAAAGAAGATTTGAATGACGGAACCAGTCGTACTTCTAAAAAGCAATGTGTTTTACCGGAACAAATAAAAACCGCACTCTATAAACTCAATCCAGATATTCCTTCTGAAAATATAGATTCAGTAATCCGTGAATTATGCCGCGACTTTACCGGCACTGACATGGTAAAAACCAATTACGATAATTACAATCTGATTCGTAACGGTAAAAAGGTTGATTTCAAAAAAGACGGAAAGCCTACTTTTGATTTTGTAAAGCTGATTGATTTTGAAAATCCTGAGAACAACATTTTTACAGCTGTTTCCCAGATGTGGATTCAGGGACAGTATTACTGGCGAAGGCCTGATGTAATCATTTTTGTGAACGGTCTACCGGTCGTTTTTGTTGAACTTAAGAATGCAATAATCAAAATAGAAGAAGCTTTTAATAAAAACCTTACAGATTATAAAAAAGATATCCCGAACCTTTTCGCCTTCAATCAGATTTGTGTTTTGAGTAATGGACTTGAAACTCGTCTTGGAGCCTGGAATGCAGATTATGAATATTTTTTTGAATGGCTCAAAGTAGATAATGAAAACGAAAAACCAAACCGCAAGGACATAAAAGAGCGTGGAGTTTCAATTGAATATTTTGCCCGCGGTCTTTGTAAAAAAGAACATCTAGTTGATTACATCGAAAACTTTATTTTGTTCCAGAATCAGAAAGTAAAAATTATTGCTAAAAACCATCAGTTCCTTGGCGTTAATAATCTTATGAAAAATGTTGAACGCCGCGAAGAGCTTAAAGGAAAACTTGGTGTCTTCTGGCATACTCAAGGCTCCGGAAAATCATATTCCATGGTCTTCTTTGCACGAAAATGCGCCCGCAAACTAAAGGGCAATTTCACTTTCTTTATTGTTACTGACCGAACAGATCTTGATACTCAGATTTACAAAAATTTTGTACGGACAGAAGTTATCGGCAACAAGGAGGAGTGTCAGCCTAAAAACTCTGAGCAGCTCCGCGAATATCTTAAAAGCAACAAGAAATTCATTTTCTCTATGATTCATAAATTCCGTTATGATAAAGGAAAGAAGTATCCTGTTCTTAGCGAACGCAACGACATTTTTGTTTTGATTGATGAGGCGCACCGCACCCAGTACAAAGACCTTGCAGAGAACATGCATACCGCTTTGCCAAACGCAAACTTTATTGCCTTTACCGGAACACCGCTGCTTGGCTCAAAACGTCTGACAAACCAGTGGTTTGGCGATTATGTCTCTGAATATAATTTTGCCCAGTCGGTGGAAGATGGTTCTACAGTTCCACTTTTCTACAGCCGCCGTGTGCCGGAAGTAGGACTTACAAACAACTTTCTTGATGATGATATTGTAGACATCATTGAAGATGAAAACCTGAATGAAGAGGAAATCAAAAGATTAGAAGATTCTGGAAGCAAGATAATTGAAGTCCTTAAACGGGATGAACGTCTTGATAAAATTGCTCAAGATATTGCGCATCATTTTCCATGTCGCGGATTTCTTGGAAAAGGAATGGTAGTTTCGGTTGATAAGTTTACCGCTGTAAAAATGTACGACAAGGTTCAGCACTACTGGGATTTGGAAAAGAAACAGCTGATGATAGAACGCAGCAATGCCAAGACAAAAGAAGACCGTGACGAAATAAAAGCGCGTCTTGATTACATGAACAATGTTGAAATGGCTGTAATAATTTCTGAAGACGCAGACGAAGAAAAGAAGTTTGCTGAGCAGGGATTAAATATAAAGCCCCACCGCGACAAGATGAATACTATTGTTGACGGCGTAGATATAGAAGACCGCTTCAAAAATAAAAATGATCCGCTGCAGCTTGTTTTTGTTTGCGCAATGTGGCTTACAGGTTTTGATGTGCCGAATCTTTCTACGCTCTATCTTGATAAGCCGATGAAAGGCCACACTCTTATGCAGGCAATTGCCCGTGCAAACCGAGTATATCCTGGAAAGACAAGCGGCATCATTGTTGATTATGTAAATGTGTTTAAGTACATGCAGCAGGCGCTTACCGATTATGCAACCGGCGATGACGGAAATGAGTTTCCGGCAAAAAATATTGACTATCTTCTTGAATTGATTGACCAGAGCATTGATGAGGCAGACGAGTTTTTATCGGAACTTGATATAAGCCTTGAAAAAATCAATAAACTTCCTGGAGATTTGGAAAAACTTGAAGCCTTGCGAAACGCACTGGAAATTATTTATCAAAAAGATGAAGGCAAAGAAAAGTTCCGCGTTATTACAAATACAATGCTCAATCTTTACGAAGCCAGCAAGCCAGAGATTTTTGAAATGGTCTGGCAGAACGAAAAGTTCAAGCCGTTAAAATATCTGAACGATTTAATGAGCAATAACGTAAATGATGAAAAACTTGACCGTGCAAAGGCAAGAATGCAGGCTTTGCTTGACACATCAGTCAGTTCAGAAAAACCGGAAGACACAAGCGACCCGGACGGCAAGAAATCTTCTGATTATCTCATTCACGAATTTAAAGTCATTGACCTTTCCAAAGTCGATGTGGAAGAGCTTAGAAAAGAGATTCATAAAGCCCAGTACAAGGCGATTGAAATCTATGACCTGAAAGAGTTCATTCAGAAGATGCTGCAGGTTATGATTAATAAAAACTGCGAGCGAATAAAGTTCAGTGAACGATTTAAAAACATCATAGACCAGTACAACGCCGGCGGCAGCGAAAGTGAAGATTATTATGAACAGCTCTTGCAACTTATTGAAGACATGAAAAATGAAGACAAGCGTGCTGAAACGGAATGTCTTGCCGAAGAAGAACTTGAAATGTTTGACCTGCTTATAAAAGGCCGAAAACTCACGAAAGATGAAGAGCAAAAAGTAAAGCTCGCCGCTAAAAATCTGTACAAAAAACTTACAGAAGAAAAACAAAATCTCTTTGTTGTAGACTGGTACAAGGACAATCAGGCTTCTACAACAGTAAAAGATGCAATTATTTCTTCACTTGATGCAGATTTGCCGCAAAGTTTTGATAAAGACGCATTTGACTCAAAAATAAATTTGCTGCTTAACCATTTTGTTGATATGTCTGTTCAACATTACGGCTGGCTGGGGGAGACCGCATAGAATCGGTTTATTCCTGCTATCTGTCTATAAAACGATGCATTTTTCTTGTTTTCGTTTTTAATTCATTTGGCTGGAGCTGAAGAAAACATTGCGCCGACCAGTGAAAGTTCAGCCTAGAGCCACATCTAGAATCATCATCAGAATAAAGCCAAGCGAAAATCCGATTGTGCCTAAGTTTGAATGCGGTTTTTCAGAAGCTTCGGGAATCAGTTCTTCCACAACAACGTAAAGCATTGCGCCGGCCGCGAATGACAAAAGGTAAGGCAGAACAGGCACTATTAAATTTTTTAGAAGAATTGTAATCACGGCTGCAACCGGCTCTACAATTCCAGAAAAAACTCCGAACACAAACGACTTGTTTTTTGACTCGCCGTTTCCTGCAAGCGACATTGAAATTATCGCGCCCTCTGGAAAATTCTGAATTGCAATTCCCAATGAAAGAGCTGCCGCCGCCGCAAATCCCAGGCTCTGCGCGGAAAATGCCGCAAAGACAACACCGACCGCCATTCCTTCCGGAATATTGTGGAGCGTAACTGCAAGAAACATCATGGTGCTTTGCTTGAGCTTTGCTTTTAAACCTTCTGGTTTTTCCGAGTCAACATGAAGATGCGGAATCAAAACGTCGAGCAGGAAAAGAAAGGCAATTCCAGCCGCAGTTCCAATCGCCGCCGGAATAAACGCAAGCTTTCCCATCGAGGATGAACTGTCTATTGAAGGAATTATAAGCGACCACACAGAAGCCGCAACCATTACTCCAGCCGCAAATCCCAAAAGAAATTTCTGGACATTTTTATTTAAATTTTTTCCAAGAAAGTAAACGCAGGCTGAACCCAATGTAGTTCCAAGAAACGGAATCAGAATTCCATAAAAAGTATTCATGCTCTGATTATAGATTTAAAGAAGCATAGTTTCAATGTTGGGATTTTGGCTGGAATTTGTTGCATTTTTGTAAAATAACAATAAATTACTGTGTATAACAGGAATTTACTTTGTAACTTATGCGGAAAATTCAGTATTATAAAAGCATGGGATGCTTGAAAAAGAAAATCTTTATTTTATTTTTTTCCATTGCAGCCTTTGCATTTGCGGATGAAAATACTATTGAGCTTTCTCTTGAAGACGCGGTAAAAAGCGCGCTAAAAAATAATGTTTCCGTAAAGCAAAGTGAAATCAGTCTTGATGCAAAAAAACGCGAGTCAGATTATTCATGGAATTCTATAAGTCCGTCGATTTCTGGAACTGGGCGATATTCAAAAAATATTCCAAGTTCTTCTTCTGATGACAAAGCAAGCCTTTCCGCAGGAATTTCTTTGAGCGCAACTTTGTCGTCTTCTGTTTATACTTCTGCAAAAAACGCCGAGTTGAGCTACAGCCAGCAGCAACTTTCTTATCAAAATGACTTGCGTTCCGTGGAACTTGATGTAAGAAAAAATTATTATTCTCTTCTTTATAAGATTGAAGAAATTTCACTTAAAGAAAAGAGCCTTGAAACTTCAAAAAATCAATATGAGTCAAATTTGGCAAAATATAAGCGCGGAACTTTATCAAGGCTAGATGTTTTGAGCGCGCAGGTTTCGTATCAGAATGACCAGCTTGAACTGAAATCTCTTAATGCGGAAATGGAAAATTCAATCGCTTCGTTTAAGCGGCTTGTGGGACTTCCGCAGGAAACAAAAATTTCACTTTCCGGCTCGTTTGAAAATATTCTGAATCTAAAAAATATTTCAATTGAAGGAATGGAACTTAATTCATTCAGCGTTGAATCTTTGCAAAAACAGATTGACAGCGCAAAAAATTCTTTGCTTGCTTCTAGGTTCACTGCTTACGAACCAAGCCTTTCAGCTTCTTATTCTTATAATTATTCTTCTATTGATGGCGGCTCGAATTGGGACGACAACGGAACTTTAACTTTGCAGGCTTCGATTCCACTGGACGGATTTCTTCCTTGGTCGAACAGTTCGCTTAATGTTCAGTCAAAAAAAGATTCAGTAAAAAGTCTTGAACTGGAACTTGAGGATGCTAAAGTTTCGCTTGAAGTAAATATTTCAACTTTGATGAATAAAATAAATCAATGCTTGGAAAATATTTCTCTTAGAAAAAACAGTATTGAACTTGCCCAGACAACTTACGAAATGACTTTGGAATCTTATAGCCACGGAACAAAAGATTTGCTTTCGCTTCAGACTGCTTCGGACAATCTTCTTTCCGCAAAAGTGAATTTAATTTCCGAGGCTTACAATTTGATATGCGCCGTTCTTGACTTGGAGAATGCGGTTGGAATTCCGTTTGGAACTTTGGAGAATTAATATGAAAATAAAAGCATCGTTTATTGTTGTTTCTTTTGTGTGCGTGTGCATTTTGTGTGGAACCTTTTTTGCGATAAAATTTGCGCCAAAGAAGAATCCGTTTCCTCCAAAAGGTGGATTTCCGCAGGAGCAGGAAACAGCGAGCGTAAGAACTATGGTTGCCGAGCGGAAAACATTGCATGCTTATGTTGACACAAACGGAGAAATTGAATGTGAAAGTTCCGTTGACTGCTATCCTGACATCGGCGGAAAAATTGCGAGAGTTTATGTTGCCCTTGGCGACACTGTAAAAAAAGGAGATGTTCTTGCGGAAGTTGATCCAAGCGAGCCTGGCTCATATTACGTGAACAGTTCCGTTTATGCTCCAATCAGCGGAATGATAACTTCCACTCCAAAAGAAATTGGAACTACAGTTGCGTCTTCAACGGCGATTACAACGATTGGCGATGTTTCTAATCTGCAGATCCGCGCAAAAGTTCCGGAGCGTTACGTTTCGTTTTTAAAGCGCGGACTAAAGGCAGCGATAATTCTCGAAGCTTATCCTAACGAAACATTTTCTGCAACGGTAAAAAAAGTTTCGCCAGTGCTTGATTCCCAGAGCCGCACAAAAGAAATCCTTCTGTCGTTTAATAAAACTGATTCAAGAATAAACGCCGGAATGTTTGCAAAACTCACGCTTTTTACAGCTGACTATGCCGGAAGACCCGTAGTTCCTATAAATTCAGTTGTTGAAAAGAACGGAAAAAACTGCGTGTTTATTTTTGATGAAGATGACAGCACAGTAAATCTGCGTGAAGTTGAACTTGGAAATTCTGTGGACAATATGATTCAAGTTGTTTCTGGAATTTACGAAGGCGAAAAAGTTGTAGTTGAAGGCATGACTTCTGTTTCTGACGGAAGCAAAGTCCGCAATATATCAAGCGGGTTAAATGCGGAGTAAAAAATGGTCAGCGAAAAAACTCTTGAGCATCCAGTTCTTACACTGATGGTTTTCACATTGCTTGGACTTATGGGAATCTTCAGTCTGGGCAATACTTCTGTTTCTCTTATGCCGGATGTTGATATGCCGTACTTGATGGTTTCTGCGACTTATGAAAATGCAGGTCCTGAATCTGTTGAGAAATCTGTTACGACTTTGATTGAAGACGCGCTTGTGAGCCTTAGCAATTTAAAGGAAATAACTTCGACATCTTCGGAAGGAAGAAGCAGTGTTTTTCTTGAATTCAATTACGGAACGAATCTGGACATTGCGACTAACGATGTGCGGGACAAACTTGATCGCATTACAAGAAGACTGCCGGACGATGTAACGCCTACGATTTTTAAGATGGATTCTGACAGCCAGCCGATTATGAGAATTGCACTACGCGGAAACCGTTCAGTCGATGAGCTAAAAAAAATTGCAGAAGATCAGGTTGTTGATATTCTTGAGCAGGCTCAGGGCGTTGGACAGGCGGAATCGATGGGAGGAAGAACTCAGATTGTCCGCGTGGAACTGGAGCAGAATAGACTTCAGGCTTACAATCTTACGCTTTCTGAAGTTTCGTCTTCGCTTTCAAAGCAGAATCTTGAAATCGGTGGCGGAACAATCACAGAAGGCACAATGGATTATTCTGTGCGTACAACAGGTGAATACACAAGCATTGACCAGATAAACAATACAGTTATCACAACAAAAAATGGCTATGATGTAAAGCTTAGCGATATTGGCCGCGCGTTCATGGGCTACAAGGATGCAAGCAATGTTGTTTATATAAACGGGCTTCCCGGAGTTTACGTTTCAATTACAAAGCAGTCTGGAGAAAACAGCGTTGCGGTTGCAAATGCCGTCTATGAAAAAATCAGCGAGCTTGAAAAAACTCTTCCTGCTGATATTTCGCTTGAAATAATCCGCGACGATACAGAAAGCATCCGCGACACATTGAATACGCTTTTTGATTCAGCATGGCAAGGACTTTTGCTTGCAGTTGTAATTCTTTTTGTTTTTTTGTGCGCTATAAAAACTACGATTATAATTGCGGTTTCCGTTCCGCTTTCAATTATAATAACGGTTCTGTGCATGAATTTTGCCGGAATTACGCTGAACATGATGACGCTTACCGGCTTGATTCTTGGCGTTGGAATGGTTGTTGATGCTTCCGTTGTTATGATTGACAACATTTATTCTTACAGAACGAGAGGCGCAAAACCGAATGTCGCCGCTGTTCTTGGAAGCTCAGAAATGATTCTTTCCGTTGTATCAGGAAATCTTACAACAATCTGCGTATTTATTCCGTTCCTTTTCTTTATGAAAGACTTGGGATTTATGGGACAGATGTTCAAGGGAATTATTTTTACAATTGTAATTGCTCTTGTAAGCAGCTTGTTTGTTGCTATTTTCCTCGTGCCGGTTTTGGCAGGATATTTTCTTCCGATTACAAACAGAAATGAAAAGCCTGTTAAGTCCCGCTTCTTTAAAGTTTTGTACGGAATATTCACAAAGTCGCAGGACATTGTTTCCCTTGGATATGAAAAACTTTTAAAAAAAGCCTTGGACAATCGCGGTGTTACTGTTGTTGTCTGCGTTACGGCTCTTGCTTTTTCTTTTATGCTTATTCCGACTTTAAGAATTCAGCTTATGACCGGCGGACATGATGACAGCGTTTCTGTAAAGCTTGGGCTTCCGGTTGGAACTTCGCTTGAAGAAACTTCGGACGTTGTCTTGAGATTTGAGGAAATCGTAAAAAATGAAATCAAAGGGTATAAGAATATAATTACAAGCATCGGCTCAAGCTGGAGAAGTTCAGGCTCGTACAACGGAACAATTCAAATTTCCCTGCCGAATTCAGACAAGCAGATTGACAATGATGAAACAATAAAGCAAAAACTCAGAAAGCATTTTACAGAATTTGCCGGAGTTGATTTTAGCTTTGGTCAGAGCCGGCGCCAGCAGATGACAGGAGACGACATTGACGTTGTTCTTAGAAGCTCCAGTTTGGACAGCGCGCTTGATGTGGCAAAGAAAATTCAGGAAGTAATGGCAACTATTCCAGATATAGGAGAATCTTCGGTTGATACAGATGAAGGACTTCCGCAGGTTCAAGTTGAAATTGACCGGCAGCGTGCGTACAGTTTCGGCGTGAATGTTGCTACTGTTGCAAATGAAATTCAGGCTAGCATAGAAGGAGTTTCCACAACAACTTACCGTGAAGACGGAGACGATTATACAGTTTATGTAATGCTTCGTCCGGAAGACAGGCAGAAAGTTGTTGACCTTGAGCAGATTTACGTGAACGGCACAAATGGACGTGTGTGTGTCGCTAATTTTGCACGGGCAGTAAAAGGCTACGGTCCTGTTACAATCAGCCGTGAAAATCGCCGCCGAATTGTCCACGTTACCGCGGATATTGTTTCGGATGAGAATGCAAACGTTGTTGAAGAAAAAATCAAGGAAGGAATAAAGAATTCGTTTATTGTTCCTGACAATGTTTCTGTAAGCTATGAAGGCTCTTGGAAAGATGTAAAAGAGCAGACTGCGATTTTTGCAAAAATTATGGTCATGGCGGTTCTTCTTGTATTCGGTGTAATGGCGGCGACTTACGAAAGTTTTAAGGCTCCGTTTATAAATCTTATGACAATTCCATTTCTTGCAATTGGCGTTGTTCTTATTTACAAAATCACCGGGCAGTCGTTCAGCTTGCTTTCCGCAGTAGGGCTTGTAATGCTTGTTGGAATTGTTGTAAACAACGGAATTATTTTAGTTGACTACACGAATCTTCTTGTGGAGCGCGGAATGCCGTTAAAGGAAGCCTGCTACAAAGCCGGATGCTCAAGGCTTAGACCTGTTTTGATGACAACTCTTACAACAATACTTGGAATGATTCCGATGTGCTTTGCTTCAAGCGGAAGCGCGGGAATGGTTCAGCCTATAAGCGTTGCAGTTGTAGGCGGACTTACAAGCTCCACATTTATAACGCTTTTCTTTATTCCTGTGCTTTATACTTTTGTAATGAAAAAAAAGAAAAACCAGCAGTCTGTTGTTCAGCTTGCTTTGCCGGAGGAAAAATAAATGCAGCGCGTGGAAATAATTTCAAATAAATCTGTTGAAGATGATGTTACTCAGGCTTTGGAAGAATATGTTCCTGATATTTTATACACGAAGTTTCCGCTTGTTTATGGCCGCGGAGGAAATGACCGCAAGCTTGGAAATACAACTTGGCCTGAGAAAAATTTTGTGCTTGTAAGCTACATTGAAGATGAGGATTTGCCAAAAGTGCAAGCAGTAATGAAGGCGATAAAGAAAAAGTTTCCCGGCGAAGGAATAAAACTTTTTGCGATAAAAGCAGAAGAGCCGTTTTAAATGAAGAGCTTTCAATCTTGACGGTAAGGCGTAATTTTGGCATACTAACTTACATTGTAATTTAAAGCGACTATATGCCGCAGATTGCTTTTGTAGTCTGCGGATTTTTTTTTGAATAGGAAGGCGTGCTATGAAATCAACAAAGTATATTTTTGTTACAGGTGGTGTTGTTTCCGGACTTGGAAAAGGAATTACAGCTGCATCTTTAGGACGTCTGCTCAAGTCGCGCGGACTCAAGGTTGCTTCCCAAAAACTGGATCCGTACATCAACGTTGATCCTGGAACAATGAGTCCTTACCAGCACGGCGAAGTTTATGTAACTGATGACGGTGCGGAAACTGACCTTGATCTTGGACATTACGAGCGTTTCATTGATGAAAACTTAAACAAATTTTCAAATCTTACTTCTGGAAAAGTTTACTGGAACGTGCTCAATAAGGAACGCCGCGGAGAATATCTTGGAGAAACTGTTCAGGTTATTCCTCACATTACAAATGAAATAAAATCATTTATTTACAATGTTGGAAAAACTTCCGGTGCGGATATTGTTATTACAGAGGTCGGAGGAACTACAGGCGATATAGAAAGCCAGCCGTTCCTTGAAGCAATCCGCCAAGTTGGTCTTGAAGTTGGCAGTGAAAATTCGCTTTATATACATGTTACGCTTCTTCCGTTTCTTCATGGTTCTGATGAGCACAAGACAAAGCCTACTCAGCATTCCGTAAAGGAACTTCAGGGGCTTGGAATTAAGCCGGACATTCTTGTTTTGCGCTGCGATGAAAAACTTGAAGAAAGCATTTTCCGCAAAGTCGCCATGTTCTGCAATGTAAAGCCTGACTGCGTTATTGAAAACCTTACGCTGCCGGTTTTGTATCAAGCTCCGATTATGCTTGAAAAACTTCATTTTTCAGACATTGTTTGTCGCGAATTGAACCTTTCTGTTCCTCCTTGCGATTTGACAGAATGGAACAATATGCTTGAAAAAATTCAGAACCGCACAAAGAAAGTTACAATCGGTCTCGTCGGAAAATATGTTCAGCTTCACGATGCTTATCTTTCTGTTGCGGAAGCTTTGCAGCATGCAGGCTATGAGCTTGGCTCTTACGTGAACATAAAATGGATTGACAGCGAGTCTATTTCAAAAGAAAACGTGGACGATATTCTTGGCGGATGCAACGGCGTAATTGTTCCGGGCGGATTCGGTTCACGAGGAATTGAAGGAATGATTGCTTCCGCCGATTATTGCCGCGAGCACAATTTGCCTTACCTTGGAATTTGCCTTGGAATGCAGATTGCGGTTATTGCGTTTGCCCGTTCTGTCTGCGGATTCAAGGATGCCAATTCAGGCGAATTTGATGAAAACAGTGCGCACAAGGTAATTGACTTTTTGCCTGACCAAAGTGAATCTGTAAACAAAGGCGGGACTTTGCGTTTGGGTGCTTATCCTTGCAAAATCAAAAAAGGCACTCAAATGTACAAGTGCTACAAGACAGAAGAAATTTCCGAGCGCCACCGCCACCGCTATGAATTCAACAATGATTTTAGAAGTGCGCTTGAAGATTCTGGTCTTACATTGAGCGGAACATCTCCAGATGGAAATATCATAGAAACTGTTGAATATGACAAGAACAATTTTTATGTTGGTGTTCAGTTCCACCCGGAATTCAAGAGCCGCCCGAACAAGGCGCATCCATTATTCCTTGGACTTGTGGCCGCCGCCCTTGGTGAGTACTAAAATTACAGGATTTGTCTTTCTGTCATTGCCGGGCTTGACCCGGCTGTTTTTTTAAGAATGTTTTACGAATCGTAGCGTTCTATTATTTCTTCAGCGACTTCACGCTTGCTTTGGCGGTTGTCCATTGAAAGTTTTTCTATGTGTTTATGGGCATTGCTTTCTGTCATGTTCAGGTTTTCAATTAAAAGCCACTTTGCCTTGTTTATCGTTCTTATGTCCTGCATTTTTTCTTGAAGCGTCTTGTTTTTTGCTTCCATTTTTTGCAGCCTGAACGACATTGCGGAAAGCATTTTTATTGCTGTAAAAAACATTTCTGGTGAATTAGGTTTGGGCAAAGTTACAATTCCCTGCTCTTCAACTTTGTATGAAGTTTCCTCGTAAAGCTCGCTTTTTACAAGAAGCAGAATTCCCATGTTCAAGTCAGCGAAACTTTCAGCGAACATAATTCCGTGCTCGTCTGGAAGCGGCGAATCCACAATCAGAATGTCAACAGGAAGCTCAAGCAAAAGCCTGCGCGCCTCTCCTCCAGAGGATGCATGAAAAACCGGGAAAAAATCGCTTTTGGGTAGTATGCAAGAAATGTTGTCGTGGAAACTTTTTGTTTCAGAGACAATCAAAACTTTTCTTCTGCCTTTTAAAGGAATCATTTTGCGTCCTTTTAAACTTTGAAAAATGAAGTGAAATCCGCGCTAAGATGCTTTTTTATAAACTCGCTGTTTTTGGCAAGTTCTACGGCTTCTCTTAGACTTTCTGGCAGACGTTCAAGTTTTGAAGTTATTTCGGGGCTTGCAGTTGAAAGGTTCATTTCGATTGGCTCGCAAAGCTTCATGTCTTTTTCAATTCCGTCAAGTCCGGCGTAAATTAAAAGTGAATATGCAATGTACGGATTTGCCATTGGATCTGGAGAGCGGACTTCAAAACGCTTGTGGGAATTTATTGCAGACGGAACTCTTATAAGCTGAGTTCTGTTTTCGTGCGCCCAGCTTACATATTTTGGAGCTTTTCTTGAGCCGAGCCTTTCATAAGAATTTTCTGTTGGATTTAAGAACGCCGTAATTTCCTTTATGTGTGCCATGATTCCCGCCATAAATGCGTTTTGAACTTCCTTGCCGGAATTTTCCTGTACAGAAATATTTATGTGGAATCCGTTGCCGCTTTCATCTGGAAGAGGCTTTGGTGAAAAATCCGCATAAAGTCCGTTGCGCACAGCCACTGCTTTTACGACTGTTATAAAGTTCATTGTGTTGTCTGCGGCGGCAAGAGCCTGTCCGTAGCGGAAGTCGATCTCGTTTTGACCCGGACCTTCCTCGTGATGGGAGTTTTCCGGATGAAGATCCATCTGCTCTAAAGTCAGGCAGATTTCGCGGCGGATGTTTTCACCTTTGTCTTCTGGAGCAACGTCCATGTAGCCTGCATTGTCAAAAGGAATTTTTGTTGGCTTGCCTTTTTCGTCGGTCTGGAAAAGATAAAATTCGCATTCAGAGCCAAAGTTTACTTTTAGATTTTTTTCTTCCGCTTCTTTAACTGCTTTCTTTAAAATGTTGCGGCAGTCTTTTTCAAATGGAGTTCCGTCACTTTTTTTGATTTCACAGAACATACGCACAACTTTACCGGAAATTGACCGCCACGGAAGAACTGTGAGCGTTGAAGGAATCGGGAAAAGAAAAAGGTCGGAATGCGCTTCATCTGTGAATCCTGCAATCGAAGAGCCGTCAAATGCGATTCCTTCTTTGAATGCGCGTTCAAGCTCGTCCGGAATAATTGCGGCGTTTTTTTGATTTCCGAAAATATCACAGAATGCAAGGCGGATAAATTTGACATCTTCCATCTGAACAAATTCAATAACTTCTTCTTTTGTGTAGGACATTTTTCCTCCATTTTTTTGTGCGACGATTTTTTTAGATTAATGGATTGCGGTTTTGCTGTCAATTATTTTTGGAAACTGTTATATTTTATAATAATTGAGCTAATAAATATATAGAAGAATATTGCCAAGATTGCCACACGGATTTGGGGATTCTAACGAATCCCAATTTTAGCAAAATAAAATCAAAGGGAAAATTATGCTTGTTGATGAAGAGGAAACAAAAACACAAATCAGGCTTTTTGAAGAACAGAAAGTCCGCACCGTCTGGGACAGCGAAAAGGAAGAATGGTATTTCAGCGTTGTTGATGTTGTTGGAATTTTAACTGAAAGTGAAAATCCAAGAAATTACTGGAAGGTTCTAAAACATCGGCTGTCAGAAGAAGGAAGTCAGTTGGTTACAAATTGTAACCAACTGAAAATGCCTGCGGCAGATGGAAAAATGTATAAAACTGATTGCATGACAACCGAGCAGGTTTTCCGCCTGATTCAGTCAATTCCATCTCCGAAAGCAGAGCCGTTCAAATTGTGGATGGCGCAGGTCGCAAAAGAGCGTCTTGACGAAATGCAAGACCCGGAGCAGGGAATTCAGCGGGCATTGCAGGAATATCGCGCATTGGGATATTCAGAAAACTGGATAAATCAGCGTCTAAAGTCAATCGAAATTCGCAAAGACCTTACCGATGAATGGAAAAAGCATGGTCTAAAAGAGGGCGTTCAGTTTGCGACTCTTACAGATATAATTTACAAGACTTGGGCAGGAAAGACCGCAAAGGAATACAAGGAATTCAAAGGGCTCAAAAAAGAAAATCTTCGGGACAACATGACAAACAAGGAACTTGTCTTAAATATGCTTGCCGAGCTTTCCACAAAAGAAATTTCAGAGTCAAAAAATCCGAAGAGTTTTGGAGAGCATATTCAAAATGCGGTGGACGGCGCAACAATCGCTAAAAACGCAAGAGCTGAGCTTGAGCAAAAAACCGGCAAAAAAGTTGTAACTCCACTGAATGCAAAAGATGGAATCGGACTTATCCAAGATACAAAATTGTCGGTTTTGGAAGAAGATGAAGAAAGCAAGTGAATGATTGAATATAAAAAAATAATATTGCTTATAAAAATATATTTACTAAATTTGTTAAACGAATTAAAGTTTTCTATCAATAAGGATAGGAAAATTGAAAGTAAAAATTGATGTTGAAGCAAAAGAAAATGATTCTTCAAAAATTGACTGTTATAAAATTTCATTTCAGTTGGCTGGCGATATAGAAGTTGCAAAAAAGCTTTCTGAATCAGATATGAAAGAGCTTTTGGAAGATATTGTAACAGTGCTTGGATATAAGCCGATCATGGAAAAATTCAATTGCACTATAGAAGAAGCCCAAGAGATAAGAAAAAAGATTGATAGAAATTCTGACTGTAAGGACTGTGATTTAAAATTGAAGGAATGTTACCGATGCTGCAATGTTTGTGAAAGTCCTCTTGAAAGAGATTTGCTTAAGGCACTTGTTAGAAATAATATTGAAGTTGAGCTTCAACTTAGAATAAATAAAGACAATACAGTTTGCCATTTTCCAGAACCTGTTGATTCAAAAAAGATTTTAACAATTCCTGATTTTTATTTGGAATCAGGTAACAAGAAAATCTGCATTTATACTGACGGACACACTTATCATGAAAGAACCGAATATCAGGCTGTGCGAGACAGAAGCATTGACCGTGAGCTTCAAAATTTAGGATATGTAGTTTTAAGATTTACAAGTTCAGAAATTAGAAACGGTTTGACAAAAGTCATAAAAGACGTAGAAAAGTCAATGGGAATTGTTGAAGAAAACAGTTCTGATGCGCCGCCGAATAATGCAGAAATAACGGAAGGAACTTGCATTAGATGCGGAGCAAAAATTTCATACGATTTAAGAAAGCCGTTATGCGATGAATGCTATCATACCTGGGCTCAGTTTGGGAATGTGGATTATACAGAACGATATTGCTGCAAATGCGGAAAAGAATGTTATTCCACATCGTATGGAAGTCCGCTTTGCAAAAACTGTATTTAAATTCCTTGAAATTTCTTTTCAAAAACTCATTGACATTTTTTGATGAATTAATTAGAGTAATCCATGTAAACATCAAAGGCGATGTGGCTGAGTGCTAAGTTTTCTTGGCGTTCAATCACATCGCCTTCTTTGTTTTATATTTATAATGGGGGTTAGCAAATGTCTACAAATGTACCAGAATTGTTTGGAAGCATGGTGTTCAATCAGAAGGTAATGAAAGAACGTCTGCCAAAGGAAACATTCAAGGCTTTGAAAAAAACTTTGGATGATGGCGAGCCGCTTAAAATCGATGTAGCGAACCAGGTTGCTCACGCAATGAAAGAATGGGCAATTGAAAAGGGCGCAACACATTTTACACACTGGTTCCAGCCGCTCACAGGAATTACTGCGGAAAAGCATGACAGCTTTATCACTCCCCAGGATGACGGAACTGTTATCATGTCTTTCAGCGGAAAGGAGCTTGTAAAGGGTGAGCCGGATGCTTCTTCTTTCCCGAGCGGAGGTCGCCGTGCAACTTTTGAAGCCCGCGGTTACACTGTATGGGATCCAACTGCATATCCGTTTGTAAAGGAGCACACTCTTTGTATTCCTACAGCTTTCTGTTCTTACACAGGCGAGGCGTTGGACAAAAAGACTCCGCTATTGCGTTCAATGGAAGCACTGAATAAACAGGCTCTTAGAATTCTTAAGCTCTTTGGAAATGAAGACGCTACTCATGTTGCCACAACTGTAGGACCAGAGCAGGAATATTTTATTGTTGACCAGAAGCTTTACAGTCAGCGCAAAGACCTCCGCATGACAGGACGCACTTTGTTTGGCGCAAAACCTTCAAAAGGCCAGGAAATGGATGATCAGTATTTTGCCGCCCTTAATCCTCGCATTGTTGAATACATGGAAGATTTGAACGATACTCTCTGGAAGTACGGAATTCTTTCAAAGACAGAACATAACGAAGTTGCTCCGGCTCAGCATGAAATGGCTCCAATATTCACAACTACAAACCTTGCCGCTGATCAGAATCAGCTTACAATGGAAGTTATGAAGAAAGTTGCGCGTCGCCACGGTCTTGTCTGCCTTCTTCACGAAAAGCCTTTTGCAGGTCTTAACGGAAGCGGAAAGCACAACAACTGGTCTATGTCCACAAACCTTGGTGAAAACCTTCTTGAGCCAGGAAAGACTCCAGAGAAAAACGCGCAGTTCCTTTTGTTCCTTACAGCCGTAATCAAGGCTGTAGATGAAAATCAGGACTTGCTAAGAATTTCTGTTGCTTCCGCAGGAAACGATCACCGCCTTGGAGCAAATGAAGCACCGCCTGCAATTATTTCAATGTATCTTGGCGACGAGCTTTATGCTGTTCTTGAGTCTATAAAGGACGGAAAGCCTCTTGGTGAGCATGGAGCGCAGAAGATGACAATTGGAGTTGACGTTCTTCCGCCGATTCCAAAAGATTCAACTGACCGCAACAGAACTTCTCCGTTCGCTTTCACTGGAAACAAATTCGAATTCCGTTCATGCGGATCTTCACTTTCAATTTCCGGTCCGAATACAACATTGGATTCAATCGTCGCATATACTCTCAAGGAATTTGCAGACGAGCTTGAAAAGGCAACTGACTTTGATGCTGCTCTTGCTGAGCTTATCAAACGTGAAGTTACAAAGCACTGGAAAGTTATCTTCAACGGAAACGGTTACGATTCAAGCTGGATTGATGAAGCTGAAAAACGCGGACTTTTGAACCTTCGCACTCTTCCTGATGCAATGGCTCATTATCTTGATTCCAAGAACGTCAAGCTCTTTACAGAAATGGGTGTTTATACAGATATTGAAATGAACAGCCACTATGAAATCAAGCTTGAAAAATACGCGCAGATTCTGAATATTGAAGTTCAGACAATGCTTGAAATGATTAGCAAGGATATTCTTCCTGCCGCATTTAAGTACATGGATTCAGTAAGCAAGACTGCAATTGATCTCAAGGCTGTTGTTCCTGGAGCAAAGGCAAGCGCGCAGTCAGAACTTCTTTCTAAACTGGATACTCTTGTAAACAGCTTGGCAGAAAAAGCCGCAAAACTTGACAAGCTCCACGAAGCTGCCCAGAATGCCGGTGACTGCATGAAAATTGCCCGCGCTTATGTTGATTCAGTTATTCCTGCGATGACAGAAGCCCGCGATGTTGCCGATGCAATTGAGCCTTTGCTTGGGGAAGAATACAAGCCGTTCCCAGGCTACGAGGATTTGCTTTTTAGAGTGTAAATTTATTGAATAGTATTTTGTCTCCTTAAAAACACACATTTCCCCGGTATGGTTTTTCTGTGCCGGGGATTCTTGTTTTTAATTTCCATGTTTTTGTGCTATAATTTTACGCATGAAATTCAATAAGATATTTGTTTTTCTTTTAGTTTTTTGCGGTTTGCTTATTTCTTGCGATGCCTTTGATGAGGACGATGAAAATTCTGTCGGGGGGGGGCGAAGCTACTTCCTATGATATGCAGATTTTTAATCTTGTGAATGCGCATAGAAAACAAAAAGGGCTTGCGGCTCTTAAATTTGATGATGACATTTTCAATCAGTGCTGCATTCATTCAAAAAACATGTCAACTGGCAAAACTGCACTTGGGCATGATGGCTTTGATGATAGGGTTAAAAATCTGACACCTTGGTGTTGGGCTGCTGAAAACGTTGCGTTCAACTATTCCACAAAGCCGGAAGATGTTGTAAATATGTGGCTTAATAGTTCGGGGCATAGGGCTAATATTGAAAGCACTCAGGCAACGCATTCCGCAGTGAGCGCAGTTAAAAATTCAGAAGGCGCATGGTATTACACGCAAATTTTTATAAAAAGGTAAAACTCTACAGGAGAAAAGCTTTATGAAAAAGCCTAAGGTTTCTGTTTGCATTCCGGTTTACGGAACGGAAAAAGTTCTAAGAAAATGTCTTGACTCTGTGGCGATGCAGGATTTTGCTGAAAAGGAAATTGTTGTTGTAAGCGATGCTTCATGTGGAGTCAATGAAAAAGGCGAGGATGCAAAAAAAATCGTAAAGAAGTTTGCCAAGGAAACAAAAGTTCCGGTTGTGTTCAAGGAGCATTTGAACAACCTTGGAATTCTTGAAACTAGGCGCGACTTGCTTTCGTTTTCCAGCGGCGATTTTATTTTTTATATTGACAGCGATGACTATCTGGAAGGAAGCAACGCAATTTCATTTTTGTACAATGAAGCGCAAAGAACAAATGCCGACATAGTAAATTCCACAGCCATTGCAGTTACAGAAAATCCTGAAAAAAATTCAGCGCAGCAAGAGCATCTTCAGAAAAAAATAGGCAAGATAACTTTGGGCGAGCTTTCTGGAAGTCAGATTTCAGAAGACTGCTTTGTAAACTGCAAGCACTGCGGTTTTTTGTGGGGCAAGCTTATAAAAAGATCTTTGATGGAAAAAGCGTTTTCTTTTATTCCGTTTACAGAATGCACCATGGCGGAAGATCTTTGCCTTTACTTTTTTCTTTCGGTTTTTGCAAAAAAATATTTTGGAGTGCAGGAACGCTTTTACAGATATTCCGTGGATTCAGGAATTTCAAGCGCGCAGTCGATTACGGACATTGGGCGGTGGCGGCGTGTGTGTTCCGCGGCATCGGCGTTTGTTCCAGTTGTGCAGTTTATACAGTCTCCAGAAGGAGCTTGCCTTAGCAGTTCTTTGGTGGAAAGCATGAAGGCGGCTTGTAATAATTTTGTGGCGAATAATTTAAAGCAGCTTGAACAGCGTGTTGTGCCGGAACTTAAAGGGCAGGCATATAGTCTTCTTTGCGAATACTGGGGCGAAGACTACGTAAAAACAATTGAGCGTGCAATAGAAGTGCAAAAATAAATTTTATAAAAATATATATTGACATTTTTTTTTCAGAATGGTAGAACTAAAACATCAGTTGACAACGGAGTCACAGATTGCCTTGGGCAGTTTGTGGCTTTTTTTGTTTTAAACTGAATTATAATTTGTTAAAAGCGACAATGGTGTCGGTTAAGAGATTCCGCAGTGGAATTTTCTTGTCGGTATCACTGTCGCTTTTTTTATTTTTATTACCGTCTTTTTAGACAAGGGGTTTTTATGGAAGATGTAATGCAAGCTGTTCAAAGCGTCTCCAAGGATTTATGGGGCGTATGGTTCTTGCTTGGCGCTGCCTTGGTATTCTGGATGCAGGCAGGATTCGCAATGGTTGAAACCGGTTTTACACGCGCAAAAAATACCGGCAACATTATTATGAAAAACCTGATGGACTTCTGTATTGGTACAGTTGTTTTCATCCTTATTGGTTTTGGTCTTTTCCTTGGTGAAAATATGCTTTTTGGTTTTCTGGGAAAACCGAACTGGCAGATATTTACAGACTATGCAAACTTTGACTGGTCTGGATTTGTATTCAACCTTGTATTCTGCGCTACAACAGCGACAATTGTTTCTGGCGCGATGGCAGAACGCACAAAGTTTCTTTCATACTGTGTTTATTCAGCTGTAATTTCAGCAGTAATTTATCCGATTGAAGCTCACTGGACCTGGGGCGGCGGCTGGCTTGCTCAGCTTGGATTTCACGACTTTGCAGGTTCAAACTGTATCCACATGGTTGGCGGTATCTGTGCTTTGATTGGTGCTACAATGGTAGGTCCTCGCATTGGAAAGTTTACAAAGAACGCTGATGGTTCTATAAAGGTAAACGCTTTCCCTGGACACAATATTCCGATTGGTGCGCTTGGCGTGTTCATCTTGTGGTTGGGTTGGTACGGATTCAACGGTGCGGCTGCAACTTCTGTTCCGCAGCTTGGAAGCATCTTTGTTGCTACAACAATTGCTCCGGCTCTTGCAACAGTTACTTGTATGATTTTTACTTGGATAAAATTCGGCAAGCCTGATGTTTCAATGTGCTTGAACGCTTCTTTGGCTGGTCTTGTTGCAATCACAGCTCCGTGTGATGTTGCGGATGCTTTGGGTGCTTCAATCATTGGTATTGTTGCAGGTCTTTTGGTTGTATTTGGAGTTTGGTTCTTGGACAACAAGCTCCATGTAGATGATCCTGTTGGTGCTGTTGCCGTTCACTGCTTTAACGGTATCTGGGGAACAATTGCGGTTGGACTTTTTGCAAGCCCTTCAGTTCCTGGATATTCACTTGCAAACAAAGCTGGCGAGCAGATTTCAGGACTTTTCTACGGCGGCGGACTTGAATGTCTTGGACTTCAGCTTCTTGGAATGGTCTGCACAATCGCCTGGACTGTTGTAACAATTACTATTTTGTTCTTCTTAATCAAGAAGATTTTTGGATTGCGTGTATCTGCGGAAGAGGAAATCATCGGTCTTGATAAGCTTGAGCATGGTCTTGATTCAGGTTATGCAGGATTTATGACACCTTACAGCACAGAAGAAATTGCCGAAGCTGCTGAAGCTGGCGTTGCAATTCCAATGCATGAAGCTGTTCCTGTTGTTGCTCCTGCCACAACACCTTCTTCTAAGGATGCCGCGGTTCACAAGGTTGTAATCATAACACGCCAGAACAAGTTCAATGCTCTTAAAGCTGCCATGAACTCCATTGGCGTAACTGGAATGACAGTTATAAATGTTATGGGCTGTGGAATGCAGAAAGGCGCAAGCGAATACTACCGCGGTGTTCCAGTTGAAATCAACCTGCTGCCGAAAATCAAGGTAGAGATTGTTGTTTCAAAGGTTCCTGTAGCAACTGTTGTGGAAAGCGCAAAGAAAGCCTTGTATACAGGACACATCGGAGACGGAAAGATTTTCGTTTACCCTGTTGAAAATGTAATCAAGGTTCGCACTGGTGAATCTGGATACGATGCACTTCAGGATGAAGAGTAGCGTTTAGCTGAATAAGGCAGGCTTGGAGAATGAGGAACGCTCCAAGTCTGTCTTAGTTTTAAATGTAAAATCCGCGGAGAAATCCGCAGGTTATATGCCGGCCGTTTGCTGTATTTGTAACCCCGCAGCGGATGGCCGGTTTCTTTTTGTAGGGGATAAAACCCTCTACTTCGAAAGCGGGGTTTTCTCCACTCCAAGCCTCCCTTCTTTCCCAGCATCGCTTAGGGCTGTTGCCCTAAGAACCCACTGTTTTGCACTTACTTATAAAAAGTGTCATTATTGGGATAGAGCCCTGTGATATTTCTGAAAGAAGTCCGATTGATAATCTTTTGTAAAATTTCAATAGATTGCCGTATCATGTGCGGCAATGACATTTTAAGACTTATTGGACATCCCCGTGACAAAGGCTATTCCCATGCTTTTGTATAAACAGTGCCGTTTATTGTGCCGCCGTTGCAGTAGATGTTTGCGCCTTCTTTGCCAGTTCCTACTTTATTGCCGCTCATGTACTTATTTGTGTAACTTTCTATGTCCATAGCCGCGCCGCTTGCATCTTTTAGGAGCAGGCTTGCATCTGACTGTTCTATTAAAACAGCTCCGCCATATCCGTAAGCGTCATTTTTGCTTGTTGAAGTTACGCTGTTATTATCGAATCTTGTGTTCTGCAATGTAAGTGAACCCATTTTTAAGCTGATTGCGCCTCCACCGAGTTTTTGAAATTCACCATTTGCTGTGCCTTCACTTGCATTTTGACCAAGAGTTTCATTGCCTGTGAATGTGCTGTCTGTGATTTTTACACTTCCGCCTTGAATAAATATCGCACCGCCTCTTCTTGCATAATATCCGCCGTTAGAAGTGCACGTATTGCTGTCGAACGTTGAATCCTCAATTTCAAGAATTCCAGTGTCATTGTTCATTATTGCACTGCCTCTGTTTGCTTTGTTGCCTTTAAATGTTGTGTTGCTTATGCGGCATGAACCAGAATTTTCTATTGCTGCGGCGTTTGACATTAAATCTCCATCACCGTTGCTTTCAAAATTGCATGAAACAACTTCCACTTGCGCTCCGTTTTCTATTCGTATGCATTCTGAAAAAGATACAGCACCTTTGTTTGTGCTTGTGTTATTATAAAAAGTGCAGTTTTCAACAAGAAGTTTTCCGCCGCTTTTTACATATATAAGGCTTATTCCTTGGTTTGACATGGACATTCCATTTATATAGCATTGCTTTAAAATTACAGTTGCTCCGTCATCTACACAAATTAAAGCACCGTCAAGCGTAGAAGTAGTTCCAACCGTGCTTGAAGCTGTAAATGTAAGATTGTTTATTTCAAGGATTGTGGAGCTTCCGCTTACATTGAAAAGTTTTATCTGATAGCCTTCTGTTGTAAGAGTTTTGTTATCATCTGTGCTTTGCACAAGTTTTCCGCCGTTGCCTCTTATAATTTTTGTGCCGGAAGTTATGTTTGTAAGCTGACAGTTATTTTCTGATGTGGCTTGATTTGTGCTTACAGAAGAATCTGCGCCCATAAAAATATATGCGTTTCCGTCTGATTCGCAAGCTGTTTTTAGTTCTTCTGCATCAGCTGAAATATTGTAAATTTGGCAGTCTTTTTTCTTTAAATTTACTTGGCAATCAGAATCTTGTCCTGCTGTTACTTTTGCTTCTTCTGTTCCAAAATATAAAAGAACATCTTTGCTGGACATCCAGCCTTCTACTTCTACTGTGTATGTGGCAGGCTCAAGTTCGTCAAATACAATTACCCCCCCCGTCTCGTCAGTTTCTTTGTTTATGGATTTTTCATTTATGATTTTTTCGCCTAGTAAAAGTCTTACTGTGAATGAATCAACATCGCCATGTCCTGATGAATAAAGCGCACGTGAAGAGCTTGGCAGAACAACCCGGACAGAACCGCCTTCGCTTCCCTGCGACATATTCATGCAGGAAACAAGGGCAAGCAATAACGCTGGTAAAATTGAAAACATAAGTTTTTTCATAATTCCCCCTATAAAGAAAATTGTTAAGATAACCTATTATCATTCTATATCAAATTCCCGCTGATTTCCACTTTTGCCAGAAAATTCTTTAGATTTTTATAGATTTTTGCATAAGTGGAGGTTTTAGGATGGAATGTAAAATTTTTCCATAGTTTTTACTGAGTTTAAATAAAAACTATGTAGATTTATAAAGTTTTTGCTGAAATACAATAAAAACTTTTTATTTGTTTGCTTTTTTTATTTCCCTAAAATGTTAAAAATGGGTTTTAATAGCTTTTTTGCAGAATTACATTTTGCAAGGGGTGTTACAAGCATACGACAGCAGGACTGCCGTGTGCTTGTAATTGAAAATTATTCGTCTGCTTCTGTTGCGCCAGTATAGCCGTCTGTGGAAAATCCGATTGTTGTATTTATAGATGCTGCGACGAATGAAATACTGTTCAAATCAACAACAGAAGTTGAGTCTATGGCAAACTTGTAAAGATTTACATTTACAACTCTGTTGTGCTTAAAGAATCCGCCTGTTTTTTTGTTATCATAGTCTGGAAGTATAAGATTTGCGCCGCTGTCTGCTATTGTAAGTTCCTTTGGTTTTATTGCAACAAAACGGCGCGGACCATAAAAATGAGAGTTTCGTTGTGAATAATTAGGGATATATAAATCTAATCCGTTTCTAAATGATTCTAATGTAGTTACAGAGCCTTGGACACCACTGTAGGGGCTATTTAATGCATCTGGGAGGTCTCCTTTTGTATAAATAGTTCTTGCGGATTCAGTCCAGCCAGTTTTTGCAGAGACTTTAAATCCGTTTGAAGTGCTGTAAAGCCTTAAAATTGCTCCGCGGCTATAAAGAGTATTTGTGCTTTCATTTGTTAAATAGGCATCAGTAGCATATTTTTCGCCATTCTGTGAAACCAGCACGTAAACATAGCCGTCGTAATGAATGACTATGTCTGTTATTTGTCCGTCGTCTACGCCCATGTCTTGTGTGGACTGCGGATTTCCTATTGTTGTTATTGTAAAGGAATCGTTTTGTCCTTCAATTTTGGCGCGCTGAAGATATGAAGTTCCGTTATTTGTATATGCAATGTAAAGCTCTGTTCCACTTGCAGCAAATGCTGTGTAAGTTGCATTCGGATAAATTGAAAGTCCTGAAAGTGTGCAAGGAGTTGAATAATTTGTATCTGAGTTTATTTTGTTTGCTTCGTTTATAAAATAAAATCCGCTTGAAGAATATGCTCCAAGCCAAAGGGAATCATTTATAGCATCATAGTAAATGTAGTCAGTTATAGGATAGGTGGTATTAATATTATCGCCATTTATTTTGATTTCGGCTTTTGCAGGTTGTTGTTCTTGTGTAAATATATAAAAAGTATAGTTTGATGAGCCTCCGCTTTTTCCTACAGAGAATTGCGTTCCGTTTATATCTTCTGCTCCAAGCCTAGCTTGTGTTGATAACATAGATGTTATTGAATCTACGGAATTTACAAAATCTGTGTATCCTCTGTAGTCTGTAAGCACATAATAATCCGAACTGAATACATTTCCTTTATTGCCTGCTAGAATAAGTGTAATCGGGCAGTTTTGGGTTTCGCCGGCTGTAACTTCTACTTCTGCGCTGTTGCGGGCAAGGAATATTCCGTCCTGCTGTCTTGCCGTAACAACTATTTTGTATGTTCCAGGTTCTAGCTCGTCAAATACAAAATCGCCCCCCCCGGTGGATTCCGATGACAGGGTTTTAAGTGTTTTGTCGCCCTGCATAAGGCTTACTTCATATAAAGGATTATCTTTTGAAAGTGTATAAATTCCGCGCGAACCGCTTTCTGGCAAGGTAACACGGATTGCTCCTTCTTTGCCGCTAGAGCCGTCAATATTCATGCAGGAAGCAAATGCAAGAAGCAGCGGAAATAATGCAAGCGCAAGTTTCTTTGTATTCATAAAAATCCTCCAGTTAGTAAAATGCTGAATATGCTATAAGAAAAAGCGCGTCAATTCGCCAAGTTGAGCGTAAAAGGAATCGGACTGCGCGATTTTACAATCGCTTGCCATCGCTCAAAACGGCTCTGTTGCCGCTTTCTTTTTCTTACCGTATATTTATTTTTTTGTTAAATATGTCTTATTTTTTCTGTATCGAATATTTGTTCAATCTATGTTATTATTCTATTGAGTTTATGTGGAAAAATCCAGTAAAAAAAATGTCTATGAATGCATTTTTTCGTTCAAGGATTCAAGAGTTTCAAAAATAATTTTCTTATTTATATTTAGTTGCTGAGCCAGAAAAATAAAATCGTCTTTGTTGATTTTTTCCAAGTCGTAATGCGTGCCGATTTTCATTGACATTTTCTTTGTTAAAGACGGAAAGGCTTTTGTAGAAACAACATCGTAAATTGGAGAGAGCCTTGCATTCCCCTTTTTGTCATAAAGAATTGAATAGTTTTTTGCATGGGCATCGCAGTTTCCAATAAGGTAGTTAAAAAGAATTTCAGTTATAAAAAAACGCAAATCAATAATCGGCATAACGGAATGAAGTTTCAGCAAGTCATAAATTTCTTTGATTCCAGGACCGCCGTCAGACTGATATTTGTTTTCCGGCATAATTCCAAGAGCCTGGCACATATCTTCCTGATGAAGTCTTGTGATTTTCCCGTTCTTTATAATGCGGTCATATCGCTGGACTATAAAAACATCTTTTCCTGCGATTTTTTCAAGCCTTGATTCCGGCGCATTTAAGCCACATTTTTTTGCAAGCTGCATACAGTCATATTCATTTTGCGCTAATGTGGAAAGATTTCCTTCTCGTGTCGGCTTTAAAATATGGGTTGAAGGCGCGCCGTTTAAAGGCAAATACCACTGGTTTTCAAAAAATGCCAACGAAAGTTTTTCCTGTGCGCCGGCAAGAGAAAGTCTAAGCCTGTCATCAGCTTTGAGAAACGGTCTTTGTGGAATATTTAAAACAAAATCTTCTAGTTGTTCCGCTGAAAGTTTTTCGTAGTTTGAACTGTTTAGTTCGTATTCAGTTTTAATATTTTTTGGATTAAAATCGTCATCTGCAATTGTTATGAATCCTGCGCATTCCTGACCTATGGCTTCAAGGAGCTTAATGTCGCTGAGTTCTGAAATATGGAGATAATCGGCAACTCTTTTCCTTGTAAATTCTTCTGGAAGCAGTCCTGAAAAAAATGGAAGGCATTCTTTCTGTGAAAATTCTCCTTTTTTAAGCGGAAGGGAAAGAGAAATAGCCTTTGAATCTGGAGATGAAAGATATTCTTCTATATAATAGAATGCAATTCCTCTGTTTTCCGTAGTGAACAATTCCCCGCATTTTTTTTCTCCAAAATAAACATTCAGCTTCATTCGTTATCCTCGCGGTTTGTCAAAGAAATGTTTATTCCAAGAATTTGGAGGCAATTTATTACTTTTCCGATGTGAAGAGTTTCTTTGCCGTTTTCAAGCTCGGAAAAAAAACGGTTTCCAACATTGCACATTGCGGCGCATTCATACTGGGTAAGCCCTAATGATTTTCTGCGTTTTTTTACAACTTCTGAAATATCGGTGATAGAGTTTATTATCATAACGGCAATTATAGCATTCCCGAACGGTAAAATCTATGTATTTTGAAGGTAATTTAAATCTTTTGTTACCGTTCGGGAAGATTTTTAGCAAAGAAAAGCGGATAATGACATTCAGATATAAAACTGTTATTATTTTATTGAGTTTATGGGGAAAAATCCAGTGAAAAAAAATGGTTTTGTGCTAAAGGCAGCGGTTCCGCTTGCAGTTCTTTTTGCGGTGGGAATTTTGTTTCTTGTGCGCATTGTTTCTGGTATTTCTATTCATGGTGCGGAATTTGAAGGCGAAGACAGAAATTATCATATTCTTGTTGTTGGGCAGGCGGACAGTTCTGTTTTTCTTAATCAGATTTTTGAAGGCGCAAAAAGCTTAAGTCAAGACTATAGCGCGCTTGTGGAATTAAAATCCCCGGATTCTCTTGCGGAAAATATTTCACTTCAGTCTTTAATCGACTACGGCTCTTTTGTAAATGCGGACGGAATCATTGCCTATGTAAGTTCTTCATCACTTCCGTTTGAATCAGTAAGCCGCATAGACGGCACGGAGATTCCTGTTATAACAATCGGTCATTATATTGCAGAAAATCCGCAGATCTCTTTTATAGGAAGCAACTATTCAAACCTTGGGCGCAGAATCGGCATTGAATCAGAAGAACTTTTTGAGCCGAGCGGAAAAGCATATATTGTTATAAGCGGAATTTCTGGAAGCCCCAACCACAGCAATCTTTTAAACAGCCTCATGGATTATTACAGGGTCAAGGGAATTTCAAATTTTAAAGTGTTTGACAAGTCTCTCAAGGAAAACAGAAAAAGCGTGGAAGAAATTCTTTTGCACGAAAAAACTGACTGTTGCGCTGTTGTCTGCCTTACAGAAGAAGATACTATTATGGTTCTTCAGCTTGTTGCGGCTTCTTCTGCTTCCGGACGCATAAAAATCTTAGGCTATGGTGAAAATGAAACTGTATCCATGTATCTTGAAAAAGGAATTCTTTCCAAGCTTGTTTCGTTCAATTTTAACAAAATCGGCAGAACGGCGATGACGGAGCTTTTTGAATACAGAAACAAAGGCTATGCGAACAGCTACATTACAGCTGACCTTCAGGTAAGGAGGGCAGAAAAAAAATGAAGTTTGCGGAAAACAAAAGCCTTCGATGGAAAATAATGGCAAGCATAGTTGCCGCTTTTCTTATAATGAGCGCGAGCCTTGCGCTTACAATTCTGATGGAGCATTATGTTTTAAAATCTGTGGGTGAATCCTACAAGTCAAATTCCGAGCTGAATGTGTTTGCAAATGATTTGTCGCGGCTTGAAAATTCACTTGAACTTTACATTGAATACAGAACGTTTGAAAGCATTGACGCTTACTATGCAAGTTCAGCCAGAGTGGAAGATCTTTGCGATGCGATGCAGGATTCTCCTTCTACAAATGAAGTGCGTCAGAAAGAATATGTTGTGAATCAGCTTGCGCAGTCTTTTCTATATTATAGCTCTAAAGCAGTTGCGGAGCGAAGGGCAAATAGCACAAGCGGAAATTTTTATTTGCAGAGTCTTGAATGCTACAGGTTTCTTTTGGAGGAAATACAAAAGCTCAATATTCTTTATATGCAGAACAACGCCGAGTTTTACGCCGCGGACAGAAACAATATAAATTTACTTTTTAAAGTTTATGCGGTTTTCTTTGCGCTTTTCTTTGTTTTTATTCTTGCCTTGCTGAATCTTCTTATCGGAAAAATCACACGGCCTCTTGCGGAAATTTCTTCGGTTGCGCTACGTGTGGCTCAGCAGAATTTTGATGTTCCGCTTTTTAACAAAAAGTCGCATGATGAAATTGGAAATATCTGCCGCGCTTTTGACAGAATGATAATCAGCATAAGAGAATATATAGACAAAATCTGGGAAAAAGCCAGAACAGAAAATGAGCTTAGGGAACGCCAGATGGAAATGCAGGCTCTTTATGCGGATGCCCAGCTAAAGGCGTTTCAGAGCCAGATAAATCCGCATTTTTTGTTTAACACATTGAATACAGGTGCGCAGCTTGCAATGATGGAAGGCGCGGATAGAACTTGTTTTTTTATTGAGCAGACTTCGGATTTTTTTAGATATAACATTGCGCAAAAAGAGGACGCTTCAATTGACGATGAGCTTGGGCTTGTGGACAGTTTTGTTTACATTATGAAAGTTCGTTTTGGAAAAAGGCTTGAGTTTGTAAAAAAAATTCCCGAGCATAAATTTTCCCAAAGACTTCCTGCAATGACTTTGCAGCCGCTGGTTGAAAACTGTATTCAGCATGGCTTGCAAAATTCCATGGGCAAAGTTTTTCTTTCTGTAAAGGAAACAGACGGATTTGTTGAAATTCTTATTGGCGACAACGGATCTAAATTTGATTCTGGCGTTCGTGAGGAAATTTTAAAGGCTGCAAAAAGTGGTGGAATAAAATCTCCTTCTCCAAAAGAAAATTCTTTGGGAAATAAAGACGGAGAGCATACGGGTATTGGGCTTATAAATGTTTTTTCGCGGCTTAGAATTTATTTTCACCGTGATGATGTTTTTGATATTTTTTCTAGAGATGATTCAGAAATGAAGTTTTTAATCAGGATTCCAAATGTATAATATTTTAACTTGTGATGACGAGCAGATTATGATTGATTCGCTTCAGTTTATAATCAAAAAAAATTTTGAAGGGCAGGTGAATTTATTTTCCGCATTGTCTGGAAGTGATGCGGTTTCTATTGTGAGCCGGGAAAAAATCGACATAATTTTTATGGACATAAATATGCCGGGTATGAGCGGACTTGATGCGATAAGCTGCATAAAAAGTCTTAAGCCTTCCGCAGTGATTATTGTCTTGAGCGCATTTGACAAATTTCAGTATGCGCAGGAAGCCATGAACATTGGAGCGTACAAATATATTACAAAGCCCGTGAACCGCAGCATTGTGATTCAGACTGTGCGTAATGCCATGAACCTTGTTGACGAGCGCAACGGAACAACTTCTGGAAATCTGGAGCTTCAGAAAAAACTGGACATTGTCTATCCGATGATTGAAAGTGATTTTATTTATTCGTGCATTTTCAGCAAGGCAAAGAACGAGGATTTTCAAAGTTATCTTGACTATTTCAACATGAAGGTTGATGATTTCTTTTTTGCCTGCATAGAAGTTCCAGATTCTGAAAAAAATATATACGAGGTTTGCTCTAAAGTCAGAAAAATTGTTTCGCAAAAGTTCAAGTGCTTGGCCGGCTTGTTTATGACAAACCGAATCGCTGTTTTTGTTTCTATGGAAAATTCTGCGGAAAGTTTGCAAGATGATTTTCATTCTGCGGTCAAGGAAATATTTACACTTTTGACTTTGGAAATCGGGCAGAAGCTTCGGGTTGGAATAAGCAACGTTTGCGGCGAGCTTGAAGAAGTTTCTGAATGCTGCAAAGATGCGATTCAAGCCTTGAACAGAACTTCGCCGGACGGAGAACTTTTGTTTGCAGATGAGCTTTTGAATTTTTCTAGCGGAGATGAAAAAATTCAGGAACTGCATGAGCGTATTTTAAATCGCTTAAAATTAGGCGATGCTGCCGGAGTTCAGTTTTTGGCGGAGCTTTATGTTGGAGAACTTTATGAACAGAATTTTCCGCTGGACAAAACAAAAGGAAATGTTTTTGAAGTTTTGATTGAAGCAAAAAAAATTGCAAAGTCCGCAGACTCTTCCTGGAAAAATGCTGCGTTTGAAAATATTTTTTCCGACTTGAGCAAGATTGATTCAAAGACTGAACTTTTGGTTTTTTTTAAGAACAGGCTTTCTGAATGCGCGGCTTTTATTTGCAATTCAAAAGAAGAAAAAGAAAATCCGCTTATAAAAAAAGTTTTTGGATATATTCAGGAACACATCGCTGAAAATTTTTCACTTGATGACGCGGCTTCTTTTGCAGGCGTAAGTTCTTTTTATTTGAGCAAACTTTTTAAAGAAGAAACCGGCGAAACTTTTATAAACTATGTGACAGACAGGCGGCTGGAAAAAAGCCGGATCATGCTTTGCGAAACCGAGCTTTCTATAAAAGAAATTTCTGCGGAAATCGGTTACAACGATCAGAATTATTTCAGCAGAATTTTTAAGAACAAGTTTGGAATTTCGCCTACTGATTTTAGAAACACAAATAGAAATTCGGAGTCATTATGAAAAAACTTTTTTTAATTTTTGCAGTTTTACTTGCATTTGTTTTTGCCGGATGCGCAAAGAATAAAAGAACTTTTTCCGTGCAGAAGCAGAACTCTTTTGTGGATGAGAAAAAAACAACAATTGGATTTTCCATAGATACGCTTGCAATTGAGCGATGGCAACGGGACTTGGATGTTTTTATGGCACGCGCAAGAGATTTTGATGCGGACGTTATTGTTCAGAATGCAGGTAACAATGTTGAGGTTCAAAAAAAGCAGCTCATGTATCTTTTGGATAAAAATGTGGATGTGATTGTTGTTCTAGCAAAAGTCGCAGATTCTCTTAAAGATGAAATTGAAAAAATCCGCGCAAAAAATATTCCTGTCATTGCCTATGACCGCCTGATTTTGAACACAAAAATTGATTTGTATATTACGATTGATTCTGGGCAAGTTGGCGTGATTATGGGAAAAGAACTTCAGCGTATTGCGCCCTTGCGTAACTGGCTTTGCATACTTGGACCGCAAGAAGATTACAACATGAAAATGCTTTTGCGCGGACTTAACGGAACTATAAAAAATTCTTTGCCGATTATAAATGAAATTTTTTATACTCAGGACTGGAACTATGATTTGTCTCGGCAGAAAATGGTTGACGTTATTACAAGCGGAAAAATTCCGGGAGCGATTATCTGCGGAAACGATGCAGTTGCGGACAGCGTGATTTCTGTTTTGCAGGCTTACTATCCGGACAAGCATATTCCGATTTGCGGACAAGATGCTGACATTGCCGCTTGCCAAAATATTGTGCGCGGACTTCAGGACTTTACAGTTTACAAGCCGATTGTGGAACTTGCCAGAACTGCCGCTGAAATTTCTGTGAGAGTTGCACGCGGAGAAAAAATCCAGTCGCTTTCTAATTTAAAATCAATCGACAATAAGTTTGCGGAAATTCCTGCGATTCTTTTAAAGCCTGTGCTGGTTACGAAAAGCAACATGGACGATGTTATAATTGATTCCGGTTTTCACACTTATGGTGAAGTTTACATGGAATAGTTTTATAGATATAATTGTTGCAAAAAGGAAAATTTGGGGTTCAAATGAAAGTTGTTACAAAAGCTGAACTTGATGAATGTTTTGATTATATAAATAAATGCCGCGAGGAAGTTGCAAAACGTGTTGTTGGTCAGAAAGATGTTGTGGACGGAATTATTACAGCGCTGATTGCAGGCGGTCATGTTCTTCTTGAAGGTGTTCCGGGTCTTGCAAAGACATTGGCGGTAAAAACTTTTGCGGATGTTTCAGGACTTGAATACAAAAGAATTCAGTTTACGCCGGATCTTCTTCCTGCTGATGTTAGTGGAACGCTGATTTATGAACAAGGCACTGGAAAATTTTCTGTTAGAAAAGGACCTGTGTTTTCAAATCTTGTTCTTGCGGACGAAATAAACCGCGCGCCGGCAAAAGTTCAGTCTGCTCTGCTTGAGGCTATGGCGGAGCATCAGGTTACAATCGGGGAAACAACTTACAAGCTGAACGAGCCTTTTTTTGTTCTTGCCACACAAAATCCGATTGAGCAGGAAGGAACTTACAGTCTTCCAGAAGCTGAGCTTGACCGTTTCTTGCTTAAGCTTCTTATTTCATATCCTACGCCGGAAGAAGAAATTTCAATTATAAAATCTGAAGGCAGGGCGAATGAAATTCCTGTGAACAAAGTTTTTTCCGCCATCGCTCTTCAAAAATGCCGGGACGCTGTGGATGCAGTTACTGTTGCTGACAAAATGCTTGCCTACATAGTTTCAATTGTAAATTTTACAAGAGCCGATGTCGCATTAAAAATGAACCGCCGCAATGATATTCAGCGTTACATTTCATTTGGTGTTTCTCCACGCGCTGGAATTGCTCTTTTAAGATGCGCAAAAGTCCACGCTCTTTTTGAAAACAGAAGCTTTGTTCTTGCGGAAGATGTTCAGGCTGTTGCAAAGCCGGTTTTAAGACATAGGCTTGTTTTGAACTATGAAGCCGCTGCGGACAATATTTCTGCGGACAGCTTGATTTCAAAAATCATAGACTTGATGCCAGTTCCATGAAAAACGACATAAGCCGCCGCGCTTCACTTTTGCATTTATCTTCTCTTTCTCTTGCTGAAAAAATGAAAAGCGGTTCATTCCGTTCGCTTTACCGTGGACGCGGAATTGAATTCAGCGGAGTCCGTGAATATCTACGAGGCGATGATGTGCGTGCAATTGACTGGAATGTTACGGCAAGAATGGGAAAACCTTTTGTAAAAGTTTTTGAAGAAGAACGTGAACTCGATGTCTTTATAGTTGCCGACGCTTCTCTTTCAATGTGCATGGGAACAAGCCAGCAGACAAAAATTGAAAAAGCAATGGAGTGCGCTTCTCTTTTAACGCTTGCTTCATTTTATAATTCAAGTCCTGTTGGCACCGTTGTTTTTGACGGTGAGCTAGAATTCTTTTGTTCTCCTGAATCTGGAAAAAAACATTCGCTTATGCTTTTGTCCCATTTTGAGCTTGACAGAAAAAAACAAAAGGCTGGTTCTGTTCTTGACAGCGCGCTTAGGGGTGCAGAAAAGCTTTTAAAGAAAAGAAGCCTTGTCTTTGTTATTTCTGATTTTAGGGCTGCGGAATGGCATGCTTCTTTTGCGCGTCTTTGCCAGAAAAATGATGTCATTGCAATAAATATAGTTGATTCTTCTGATGACAATATTCCTTCCGTTGGCTCTGTTCTTTTTGCAGATCCAGAAACAGGATACGAAGCAGTTCTTCCGACTTCAAGTCAGAAATTTATCCGCGGATGGAGAGAAGAAAATGAGCAGCGCAAGGAAAACTGGTTTAAAGAATGCGTGCGCCACGGAGGAATTCCTTTGTTTATAAGCACTGTTCAAGATCCTGCTGCAGAACTTATAAAATTTTTCAGCAGCAGGCACAGACATTCATTTTAGGAAAATGGCATGAAGAAAAATCTTTGCTTTGTTTTTAGCTTGTGCTTTTTTATTCAGTTTTTAGTTGCTCAGAATCCAAATGAAAATACAGCGGCTTTTGGAACGCAAGTTATGGTTCCGCGCGATGTCTTTATTGGCGACAGCGGACAGATTCAGTATTCGTTCAGAACGCCTATAGATTTTTTTTCTTTTGCAGATCCGTCAATGATAAAAGATGAAGTTCTTTCACTGAATATTTCTTCAAGTGATTTTTTAGAAAATCCGGACGACTGCCTTGTTACAAAATCGGTTCTTGTTAGAAACGGCGTAAATTACAACCTTTACATAACGATAATTCCTTGGAAAACTGGAACAATAAAATTTAAGGAATTCAGCTTGGAAAAATTCTGCCACGGGCAAAACAGCGGCAAGGAAAATGTTGACTTTAGAATTCAGCTTGCGCCGGTTACAATTCTTTCGCTTGTAGAAAAACTTGAAGTAAAAAATTTAAAGTCTCCGCAGGCTCCTCTTTTGCTTCCAAATACAAATTATTTTTTGTGGATTGCAGGCTTTTTAGTCGCCGGATTTTTTTCATTGTCTTGCATTGTCCTAATAAGGCTTCCGCATATTTTGAAAAAATTGAAATTTTTAAGAGAACAGTTTGAACTTTACAGAAATGCAAAACGGACAAAGAAAAAGATTTCCATGCTTTTAAAAAAGAAAATTGATGACAAGGACTTTTGTGAAAAATGGCAGCTTGCAATGCGCGAATACTTGGAATTTAGATTTGCAGTTTCTTTTTGTTCTGTGCCCGGAAAAAAAGTCGGTGCGAAAATATTTGACATACTGAATGGTCTTGCAGGAGAAAAAGTTTGTGAAGCGATAGAATCTCTTTCGTGTTTTTTTGTGCGTACAGACTACATTCGGTTTGCAAGCGGTTCAATTGATTCTAAGCTTTTGCCAGTGGAAACTCATCAGGCTTTGTTTGTTGAAAACGAAAAAAAATCAATGGTTGCGGAAACTTACAAGATAATTGATTTGCTCGAAAAAGGAGAGTGTAATAAAAATTTTGTCTGAAATAGCGTCAAAGTTTTTATTCACAAAGTTTGCGTTGCAAGCTTTCTTATCAAATGCAATTTCCGCTAGAAAATTGCGCTAAAAAGTCAAATCGAAAGTTAAAACTTTCTCAATGGCTTTTTATAGGAGAAAAAAGTGTTTGATTTTGAAAATCCTCCGGCATTTTTTCTTTTGCTTTTGATTCCGGTGCTTTATATTTTGCGTTATATAAAAATTTTTTCACGGCTTTCTTTGCCTTTAAATTTAAGCGACTGGAACGGAAGCAATTTTAAGTGGAAGGGAAATGCAAGAAAATTTCTTTCTGTTTTTGGAAGAGTTGTTTGTGTCTTATTTTACATTTGCCTTGTCTTTGCCTATGCGGATCCTGTTTTTCATCTTCAGCAAAAAGTCTATTCTTCAAAAGGCGCGTCGATTGTTTTTGTTTTGGACGTGAGCCCTTCAATGGCTGCAAAAGATATTGGTTCGCAAAGTCGTCTTGAAGCTGCAAAAAATTCCATTGTTTCCATGGCGGAAATGAATAGCGGCTCGGAGCTTGGGCTTGTTGTGATGGCTGAAAATGCCGCTGTTTTAGTTTCTCCCACAATGGATAGAAAATTCTTTTTGAACCGATTGAAAACTGTAAGCGTTGGAGAGCTTGGAGATGGAACTGCGATTGGAACTGGACTTAGCAGCGCAATTTATCATCTTGAAAAATCAAAGTCGCCTAAAAAAAGCATCGTCCTTATTACTGATGGAGAAAATAATTCAGGCGCGGTTCATCCTCATACTGCGGCTCGTCTTGCCGTGAACAAAGATATTTCACTTTACATTCTTGGTGTGGGAACAAGAGGCGTTGTTCCGATTGATTATGTAGATCCAAAGTCAAATAAAATTTATTCAGGTTATCTTGAGTCGAAATTTGATACGTCTTCAATTGCACGGATTGCATCAGAGGGAAATGGAAAATTTTTTGAGATTGAATCTATTTCCGCATTGTCGCAGGCTATTTCTTCAATTTCAAAAAGTGAAAATATTGCTCAAAGCTACTACATAAAAAATCAGGATATATTTTATTACAGATATTTTTTAATTGCCGCGGTTGTTTTTGCTTGCATTGCATGGATTGTGCGCAGATTTCTTCTGCAGGAGACTTTATGAATTTTTCTGTTGAAAATCTATTTTCATTTTATCTTTTTATTCCTTTAGTTTTTGCGCTTTTGTTTGTTGTGGCACGGTATATTCGTTTAAGAAAAAATATCTGCGGAAAAGTTTTTGAATTTAAAAACGGCTCTTTTAGAATTTCAGCTTGCTTCTGGAGCAGAACTTTTTTTAGATTCATTTGTGGAATTTGCGTTGTTCTTGCACTCGCAGGAATTTCATTTGGAACAGATTCTGTGCCTGTACAAAAAAACGGAAAAGCCGTCTCTTTTGTGTTTGACATTTCTTATAGCATGGAAGCAAAAGATGCGCCCGGAGGAATTTCAAGACTTCAGGCAGTTTCCAGTTATGCAAGTGAGCTTTTGGACAGAATGAACGGGTGCGCGGTTTCCGCTGTTCTTGCGAAGGGCGATGGAATTATTGCTGTTCCGCTTACAGAAGATTTTCAGAGTGTAAGAAGTTTAATAGAAAATCTTTCGCCTTTGCTTATGACTTCCGAGGGAACAAGCCTTGGCAATGGAATAAAATCCGCGCTTTCTTCGTTTCCAGAGCAATCTTCCGCAGCTTCATTTATCTGGCTTTTTACCGATTGCGAAGAAACAGACAACAGCCTTCAGTCTTCTCTTTCTGAATGTTTAAAAGCCGGAATTCCTGTTGTTATTATCGGATTTGGCTCTGAGCGTGAAAGTGAAATTTTTGCGGGCGATGGAATTACAAAAGTAAAAACAGCTTTAAGATCCGGCAGCGTTGAAAAAATGATTTTATCTCTAAAAGAAAAATTTGTTTCGTCCAAAAGAAATAACTCTGCGCCTTCTGTTGTTTACATTGATGCCTCGGAAATGGGCTCTGCCGCCGCTATTTTAAAAATGCTTGATCTTAATGGTTCGTTGCCGTCGGTTTCTTATGAAATTCAGAGCACTCAGCGTTATGGACTTTTTATTTCTTTTGCAATTTTATTTTTCCTTGCCTCGATTTTTTTTGGTGAGCTTGATATTGCAGGCGGAAAGAAAAAATTAATTTCATCTGTTTCCATGGCTTCGCTTGTTTTTTTGTTTACAGGATGTTCTCCACGTTTTAATGACGGCATAAAAATTCTTGAAGGAAAACTTGACTGGTCTAAGCAGGATTATCAAAATGCAGTCGGAGATTTTTTTGAAACAGCTTCAAATGCACAAGCCCGTGGAGATTTTCTTGTTGAACAGTATGCGGTATTTGGACTTGGCTCGGCTTATCTTATGCAAGGCGAAACTGATGCAGCGTTAAAAAGATTTTCGAAAATATACGAAAATTCTTCAGATAAAATTAAATTTGCAATCCTTTATAATTCTGGAATAATTGCGCATCGTAACGGAGATTATAAAGCGGCAACTGATTTTTTCAAAAAGGCTATTTTAATAGACAGCACCAGCATAAATGCAAAAATTAATCTTGAACTTTCGTTGAGGGAAAATTCAGAACGCTCAAGAGAATCCGCGCAGGAACTTGTGCCTTTGTCAGAAAATAAAGAAGAACAGAATATTCAAAATGCTCTTTATTCTATAATTCGGGAGGATGAAAGACAGCAATGGAAAAATATGCAGAAAGATTCAGAACGGACTTCCCGCGATTATTAATTTTTGTCTTGCTTGTTGCTTATGCATTTCCTGTTTTCGCAAAGCCAGTTTCATGGAATTATCTATGGAGCTTGCGTTTCAGGCAAAGTCAGGAAACTTTATTTACAGAAACCGACAATTCATTTTATGTTGAAATTGAAGGAGTTACTCCAGACAGCATTCAGCTTGCCGTGAATTCTCTTCCGCATAATGTAAGTTTTGTTTCGTCAAAAAAAGAAACCGTTATGATAAAAAGCGGAAACGGACAGAACGAAAAATATTCAGCAGGAACAAGAATTACAATCTGGATGAAATTTTTAAAAACCGGATTTTACAAAATCAGTCCGATTGATCTTGTTATAAACGGAAGTTTTTATCAGATTCCGTTTAATCCTGTTGAAGTTTTTGAAAATCCAAAATTTATAAATCCGCAGGTTTCAGTTTCTTTTAACAATCTGAATATTTCTTCAAAAAGAAAAACCGCTGAAGCTTATGAGGGGCAGCACATTGTTTTTACAGTGAATGTGAAATACGCGAATTCTGTAAAAAATGTTTCTTGGAATATTCCGGAAGATTCTGTATTTAAAAAACTTCGGGAGTTTAATTCTTCTGATGAAGATTTTTTTTCCACGGAATTCAAACCTATTGCTGTATTTGACTGGCAGCCTTTAAAATCCGGAAATTGGAATCTTCCTGAAATCTTTGTTACGGCGGTTTCGTACAATGGAACAATCAATGATATAAAATGTCCGCCTATTTCTTTCAAGGTTCATGAAAAAAAATCAGTGGTCAATGAACCAAAACAGGAAAGTCCTTTTGCCTACGCTTTTATAGAACAACCTTCAAGTTATGATAAAAATGTTTCCAGACCGGAAGCGAAAAATTATGATATTTTGAATTTGATTGAGCTTCATAAAAAGGAACGTCATTCAATTCCATTTTTTAATTCGGCATTTAAAGAAAGAAGACAAATTGAGCTTTCGGTTGGACTTTCTCCTTCTGGAGTTGAGCCGAGCGTTGTTTTTTTTACCATAATGTTTTGTGCTGTTTTTATTTTGCTTGCTGTTTCAGTTTTGCTTTTTATTTTCAAGCGAAAAAAAACTTGCGCAATTTTTGTTTCTATGTTTGTTACGTTTGCAGTTTTCTTGTCGATTTACGGATACCATTTGTTTACTTCCCGCGGAATTTATGCAGGAGGAACAATGAGTCCGATTCCAGAAAAAACTGCTCCAACAGGTGTAACCATTCAGGCTGGAAGCGTTGTTTCTATAATAAGAACTGCGGGAGGCTGGATGTACATAAGGCATAATGATACTTACGGTTGGGTTTCGGCGGAAAATGTTTATATAATAAAATAGCAAGGAATTTAAAAATGGATTTTGGTGATATTTTGTCGCAGTGGGATTCTATTCAGAAGAATCATGTTCCAAAAAATAAAGGTCCTCAAATTTGCCGTAAAAAAGCAAATGCTCCTACAAAAGAAGAAAAAGAAGCCGCGCGTCAAGGTTATTCTTACGAGCAGATTATGGATCAGAACAGCCAGAAGCGCATAAATCCGATGGAACTTTGGCTTAGGCGATACGGTACGGTAGACAAAGACAAGGCTTTTGAAGAAAATGCGCGTCAGGAAAAACTTAATGATATAAATTATTTAAAGACGCTTGCTCCAGAAGCTACAATAGATTTGCATCAGCTTACAAGAGAAGAAGCGTGGGACAAACTTAAGATTTTTGTTGACAGCTGCTACATCCGGAAACTCAAGAAAATTCTTATCATCCACGGAAAAGGAAATCACAGCCATGGAACAGATCCAGTTCTTGGGCAACTTGTGCGGCTTTTTATTGAGCAGGACAAGCGTCTTGGAACTTCCGGCCATCCAGACAGAAATCACGGCGGCTCTGGAGCAACTTGGGTGATAATAAAAAATTAGATTTTTTCAATTGATTTATTCAGTGGATTTTAGTAAGTTTAGTTTTAAGAGTTTTTGCTGATATGGAAGATTTGTATAAAATTTTGAATGTTGAAAAAAATGCCTCTGCGGAAGAAATCAAAAAAGCCTATAGAAATTTAGCATTTAAATTTCATCCAGACAGAAATCCAGGCGATAAATCCGCGGAAGAAAATTTCAAAAAGATAAACGAAGCTTATTCAGTTTTAGGAGATGAAATAAAACGCCGCCAGTACGACCAGTACAACATGAATGGCTTTTCTGAAAATTTTCAGCAGAACGGCGGATTTTATCAAGGCGACCCTTTTGCAGATTTTTTTAACAACAGAAATTATCAGTACACTTACACTTATTCTTCAAAAAATTCAGAGAGCAAAAAAGGCTTTTCTTTAATAGGATTTTTCTTAAGCATAGTTCAGATTTTGTTCTGCTTCTTGGGATTTACCACAGTCGGCAGATGGAGTTTTTTGCTTGGCATTTTATTTTTTATTGGACTAGTCAATGGAATAAAATCAGCGGCAGGAAATTTAAAATGGATTCTTGCTGAATAAAAAAGTGAAAGGAAAATTTTATATGGAAAATAATTCAGGCATTGTTGTTTACACAGATGGCGGTTGCCGCGGAAATCCTGGCTGCGGAGGTTGGGGTTGCGTTATAATTGACGGCGAAAAAGAATACAAATTTTCCGGCGGAGAAAAACTTACAACAAACAACCGCATGGAACTTATGGCTGCAATTAGCGCGCTAAATTCAATTGCCGAAAATACGCTTTGGAAAAATCAGCATATTTCAGTTTATTCAGACAGTCAGTATGTAAAAAACGGAATAACTTCTTGGATTCAAAACTGGAAAAAAAACGGCTGGAAAACTTCTGCAAAGAAACCTGTTCTTAATAAAGATTTGTGGGTTCAGCTTGATTCGGTTTACAATCTTCTTGACATCGAATGGAAATGGGTCAAAGGCCATGCGGGCGTAAAGTACAACGAAATTTGCGATGAACTTTGCAATATGGAAATGGACAAGCAAAGGTAAAATTTGTTCGCAAGAGATATTTTGTTGTAAAGAGAATATTTTTTACTCTATAAAGATATAATCATTGAAATAAACCGCTCGGATTTGTCCCATTACAAGATTTTCGTTTATTTTTTGAAGCAGTTCTTCTTTTATTAAATTTTCTCCTTTTGCCCGTATTTGGCTGAAAGTGAGCGCGGAAAAATAATTTGTAAAAATCGATTTTATCTGCCGTTCCTTTAGTGAAAGTTCTTCAAATAAAGCCTTGTCTTCCGCAGGGTACGAAAACCATGGGGAAACAACGATTACAACTTGCTCGTCTTTTTCTGAAATTTGTTTTGTGAAAATCCTAAGCTGCCCGATGTCCGTAAACGCATTCATGCTTTTTTCTTTTCCTGTGTTCATGTTTGTGATTTTTTTTGGACTTGGATCTGATTTTCTGTATGCGCTCGCAGGATTTTCTTTTGTGAATATATAAAATGCAATTGTAACAATTATTATTGTAAGAAGAATTGCGGCTGCCAGTGCAAAAAGAAATCTATTCAATTTATTCAGATTCATACAATAAATTCCTTTAGCAAAGAAAGCGTTCTTGTTGTCGCATTTCCGGTTTCATCGAATGTTCCAGGAATTCTTGCGGTCAGCTCGATAAAATTTTCAAGCCATTCTTCTTTTTCAATTGTTCCGTTTTTTCTTGCAAGCTCAACCAAGTCGGCTTTTTCCATTGGGATTTTGAATTTCCGTTTTGTGCCAAGAAGATTTTCTGTAAGCACCGAAATTATTTCTTCAAATCCGAGTTCTGTTTTTGCGCTTGCATGAATTGCGTTTGGAAATGCCTTGTTCAGCTGGGAAACCGTGATGAACTTTTCTTTTACAAGATCGAATTTGTTCAAGACAACAGTCTGCGGAATTTCTTCAGCGTGAATTTCCTTTAGAACTTTCTGCACTTGCTGATATTGTTTTTCGCAGTCAGGGTCAGAAGCGTCAACCACAATCAAAAGAAAATCAGAAAGCGAGGTTTCTTCCAGCGTGGATTTGAATGCGTCGATTAAAGTATGCGGAAGATTTGAAATAAATCCGACTGTGTCCGTCATTAAAACAGACGAGGCTTCCGAAAGCGCGAATTTTCTTGTGGTTGGATCTAGCGTTGCAAAAAGCTTGTTTTCTACAAGAACATCCGCCCCTGTGAGCGCATTTAGCAGGCTTGACTTTCCGGCATTTGTGTATCCAACCAAAGAACAAGTTGCGGCTGCGGTTCGTTCCCTTTGCTTACGCTGAATGTTCCTGTTTATTGCGACTTGTGCAAGTTCTTTTTTTATCTGAACAATTTTATCTTCTATTTGACGGCGGTCAAGTTCCAGCTGAGTTTCGCCGCTTCCTTTGTTTCCGAATGAGCCGCCTCTTTGTCGCGCCATGTCTCCGTAAGTGTGGCTTAATCTTGGAAGTGAATACTGAAGTTTTGCAAGTTCTACCTGAAGGCTTGCTTCTTTTGTCTGCGCGCGTGAATCAAAAATTCTTATTATTACTTCGTTTCTGTCAAAAACCGGCATATTGGCAAGTTTTTCCCAGTTGCGCTGCTTGGACGGATCTATTTCCCAGTCAAAAACTATGCAGTCCGCAAAAACTTCCTTTGCCTTATCTACTATTTCCTGCGCTTTTCCTGTTCCCATTCCGTAGGCGGGAGTTGGCTCTATGCGTGTAAGTACAATTGTGCCGGCAATTTCCATGTCCAGCGTCTGCACTAGACTTTGTAGTTCCTTTGGCTCTGGATTTCCGTTTTTCTTGTCTGGCGCGCCGACTAAAAGACATTTTACTTTGCGTTCTTGCTCTTGCTGAATTTCAATCATAAAATTTATTATACATTTTAAAATAAACAAATGAAAGTGCGCCTTAATTTTTGCATTATGCTAACTTTTCGCTTGATTTTTCTTTTGAATTTTCGGAAAATAAATGTGCTAAACTTTTTTATCCTTATGTCGAAAATTTATAAGTTCAGGACTCTAAAAGAAAATGCCGGAATTTGAAAAAGAACAAAAAATCTGTAAATCTTCCTCTTCTTCCTCGGAGCATGGACTTATGAAAAAAGCTCTTGAAATAACAAAGCAAAACAATGCTTGTGCTTCGGGACTTCTTTCAAAAATTACAAAATCATCATTAAGGGCAAAAAATATGACTAAGGCAATTGTTGAGCAGAACGGAATCTTTACAATAAAAGAAAATCTTGAAACTTCATCAGTAAAGCAAGATCCGGGCTTAAAGGCTTTAGTTGAGTCTGTTTTAAAATAAATTTACGGTCGAAGTCCGTCTACAATAAATTCTTTTGGAAGGCGGGCAGGCGCATTGTTCTTTACAGAAGCCCAAGTTACATCAGCTTCCGCGCAAATGTGTCCGTCTTCTTTTTTTATAGTCTGATGAAAAGTTCCGCTTACAGCTCCAAGTTTTACAGGAGTTGTTTCGATTATCAGGTTGTCATCAAGAAACGCTGAATTCTTGTAGAAAATATCAATGTGCGTTACGTAAAGATAATAGCCGGCTTCTACAATTCCCTTGTAGTTGAATCCAATCTGGTGCAGATAATCCATGCGCGCTGTTTCAAGATAATTTAAATAAACCGCGTTGTTTACGTGGCTGTAGCTGTCGCATTCGTAAGAGCGGACTGTAAGATTTGTTGTGTAAGTCATGTATGCTCCGTGATTTTTAAGCGTCTTCGTTTACTTCAATGTGGAAATTCTGCATAAGGGAAACAAAAGAAAAAAATTCCTTGTATACGCTGATGCACATTTGCTTGAGTTTTCCTTCTGCAAAGTGGTCTATGTCTTTCCAGTTTCTTATTAAAGTCGGATGCGGCTTTATGCAGTCTTCAAGAACCATTTTAAGGTTTTTTCCATAAGTAATGAAAAGATTTACAGAGCCAAGAATGATTTTTGCTGCGGATGTGTTTACAAAATTCAGTGTTGAATGAATTATGTTTCTTGATTCCTTGTCTCGTTCGGTTCGCGGAAGATGAGTTTTCATTTTTAAGCCGAGATCAACACTGTCGTCAAGGCTGTTGTCCAAAGCTATGATTTTGTCTGCGTTTTCAACAAGCTGATGGAAAGCCTCGCTCATTGGAGCTGCCAACTCCTGGCTTGCCCATTCACCGCGGACAAGAAGAATGTCAGAAAGTTCCTTTACATCTTTTTTTACATAGTCGAGAATAAATTTCTTTAAATATGAAAGCGGTTCACAGTATTCAAACTTTCCTATTTCCTTGCGTTCAAAAGGCGCGCTTCCTGCTTCTGTATAAAATTTGAGTTTTTCTATCTGGGTTGTTCCAAAAATTTGGTTCAGCAAAACTTCAATTTTTCCTTCTGTCTGCTTTTCTTTTAGAGCAGTCAAAGTGTTTTCCGCCTGCTTTTTTACTTCCGTGATAAAATCGTCAACAATGTACAAATCTTTTGCTGCGTAAACTTCGTTGTAAGACGGATCTTCGGAAATGAGCTGAATGAGCATTTCCACAATTCTGTTTTCCTTTAAATAGCGGATTCGTGCAAGAATTTTTTTCCAAACGCCCGGCGATACCGGATCCACGCCTTTTACTTTCTTTATCAGCTTAAAAACTTCATCCCAAGAAGAATCAAACGGAAGCGACCAGGCGACATCCATGAAATTTTTCAAGTCTTCAAGAACATAAGTTCCGCTTATTGGTATGAATCTCGGTGGATTAGAAAAGTTGTGTTCTTTAAGCGAACTGTCAAATTTTTTGAGCATAAAGAAATAATCGAACTGCACAAAATTTACAAAGTCCATGAGTTTTGTGTAAACTCCGTCAATGGCAGAAATTTTGTTGCTGTCGAATTCTGAGGAAAAGGCGTCCATATAAAGTTTTGTCTGCTCGAAAACTTCTTTTAGCGGCTTTTTCTTTGCAGCGTCTATAATTGCAAGCTCCGAGATGTTTCCCAGTGATTCCAGTTGTTTATCCGAAAGGGAATTGTCGATTACAATCCGCTTAAATGCTTTCGGATTTATAGATTGAATCATTGCCTGTGCCGGCGAAATTGCTTTATATATTTCATAGAAGAATTTTGCAAAGCTTGGATCTATTTCATTAGAAGAAGTCTTGTAAAAATGATACTTAGTTTTAGAAAGATTTTTTGCAATGTTTTTTAAGGCGCGTTTTTTTGCGGCCTCTGGACTGTTTCCTCCAAAGAATGAATTGAGCAAGTCCTTAAAAAAGTTTCGATTCCCCATGCAGAAAATATACCTAAATAAACGAGCTTATTCAAGGCTGTTGACTTGCAATGACAAACTTAAAGAAAACTTGTATACTGAAAAAATGACAGAATTATTAGCTCCTGCGGGAAATATTGAAGCGCTTGATGCTGCTATAGGCGAAGGCGCGGATGCAGTTTATATGGGTTTGAAGAGTTTTAATGCAAGACTTAGGTCTTCAAATTTTGCCTGGAATCAGTTTGAGGCTGCTGTTCAAAGCGTGCATCGGCTTGGCAAGAAAATTTATGTAACTGTAAATACTGTTTGTGAAGAAAACGAAACAGAACGTCTTTATAGATTTCTTTCATATTTAAATAAAATCGGGCCGGATGGAATAATTGTTCAGGATTTTGGTGTAATAAGAATGTGCCAGGAATTTTTTCCGGACTTGGAGCTTCATGCATCAACCCAGATGAATGTGGAAAGCGCGGCGGCTGCAAATCTTTTGTGCAAGCAGGGGGTAAAGCGTGTTGTTGTTGCCCGTGAGCTTGGCCTAGAGGAAATCCGAGCGATAAAATCAAAGACAAATGCCGAAATTGAAATGTTTGTTCACGGCGCGCTTTGTGTAAGTGAGTCAGGGCTTTGCCTTTTTTCAAGCTATCTTGGCGGAAAATCAGCTAACCGCGGAGTTTGCACTCAAGCTTGCCGCAGAATTTATTCAGCTGAAATTCCAGGAACTGTTGCGAACGGTTATTATTTTTCACCTTGCGACTTGGAGCTTATTTCCCATGTTCCAGAATTGATGGAAGCCGGAGTTGACAGCTTTAAAATTGAAGGCAGAATGAAAAGCGCAGAATATGTTGGAGCTGTTACCGCTGCCTACCGTTATGTAATGGATCATTGGCACGAAGATAAAAAAGGCTCTATTGCGGAAGGAAAGCGAATTTTAAGCACAGATTTTGCGCGCTCAAAAACCGATTATTGGTACGGCTTTAAATCTGTAGAAGAAGGAGTTGATTCAGCTGGCGAAAAAATTTTGAATCCAAAGCAAGCTGGAGGAACTGGAATTTTCCTTGGAAAAATAAATCAGACAAGACCGGCTTCTGCTTCTGAAAAAGAGCAATATGCATCTTCTTTGGAACGAAAACAAGAGTTTTCTATTCAAATGGCGACAATTTCTGGCGGCGACTACAATCCTGATCCGGGAGACAGCATCCGGCTTCATAAAAAAGATGACACAGGCCGCGAAAGCCACAAAATCCGCGTTCTTTCCGAAGATGAAAAAGGCTCAAGATGGATTGATATCCCTTCTGGATTTTCCAAGGGAGACAGCATCTATCTTTTGCAGACAAAATCCATGTCCAAGCGTTATAAAAGAGTTCTTCCGTCCGACCTTTCAAAGTTTAGAAAACAGCCCGGTCCAGAACGTCTTCCTGTTTTGGATCTTACTCCGCTTGCAAAAAATGAGCTTAACTGGTTTCCAGAAGGTCTTTATATTCAGGTTTCGACTGTGGCGGACGCGCATATTGTTTCTTCGCTTCATCCTGTGCGGCTTATAATTGAGCTTAATTCTGAAACAAGTTACGACCTTTTAAACAAAGATTCGCCTGCAAAACCATTGCTTCCGTACAGCAAAAAAATGCTTGTGATTTCGCTTGATCCGTTTTTTGCTGAAGGAAAATCAGAGGAATTTGAAAATGTTGTTTCAGTTCTTGTGGAAAAAGGATATTCAACTTTTATTGTAAACAATATTGCGCATATAAATATCCTGAAAAAATACAAGGTGAAGTTGATTGCCGGTCCTTACCTTTATACTTTTAACCGCTGGGCTGTAAGTTTCCTTGAAAACAGCAATATTATGGCATTGCAGTCTCCTGCGGAAAATTCTGAAAAAAATCTTGAAGCCATTTTTGAAAATTCTGCGGAACGATCGCGCGTTCTAGTTAGCGTTTTCTCTTATCCTGTTTTGTTCCGAATGAGATTCAAGCTTCCGGGCGATTATGATTTTACTTATTTCAGCGACAAGGAAGGCATGGGATTTAAAGTGAATTCAACGCCGGACGGTTCGTTTGTAATGCCGGAATATCCGTTCAGTCTTTTAGACAAAATGGAAACCTTGAAAAGCAAAGGATGGACGCATCAGCTCATAGATTTTTCAAAGACAAAAATTTTAAAGAGCGACATAAGAAACCTTGTTTCGATTATCCAAAAGCATGAATTTATAGAAGGAGCTTCCCGCTTTAACTGGAAAAATGGATTTTATAATCCTGAAAAAATGGAAGCTTATCAGGCAGCTCAGGCTAGAAATGCTCAGGCTTCAAAAGACAATAAAAAGCGGAAATAGTTTTTGAAAGAAATGTCATTGGGGCTGTCCAAAAAGAAATGGGCAGCCCTTTTTGAAGTCTGTTAATAACTTCTAGAACAGCCCCTAGATGACTAACTGTCAGGAAAAACAGAGAAATGTCAGATGATTCAAAACTAAGGGCTATGAATTTAAATTGATGACTTTTTGTTTTTTTCTTGCAATGCCCGGGCTGGACCCGCCCGGTAAGAGTTTTACAAAAAACTATTCGTTCCTTACGATTTTTGCGGCGGCAACAAGGTTTTTAAGGCTGGCAACTGTTTCTTTTTCGCCGCGGGTCTTGAGTCCGCAGTCTGGATTTATCCAGAGCTTCTGTTTTGGAACGTAATTTTCCATTTTTTTAACGGCAGAAACGATTTCTTCTACGGTTGGAACGCGAGGGCTGTGGATGTCGTAAACGCCCGGACCAACCTGCGTGCGGAAATTGTTTTCCTTAAGAGCGGAAAGAATTGTAAGGTCTCCGCGGCTTGCTTCAAATGTGATTACGTCCGCGTCCATGTTGTCAATGTCTTTGATAATGTCGTTGAATTCGCTGTAGCACATGTGTGTATGAATCTGGGTTTCTGGTCTTACGCCGGAATGTACAAGGCGGAACGCCGGGATTGCCCAGTCAAGGTATTCTGTGTGCCAGTCTGAATGTCGCAGCGGAAGTTTTTCGCGCAATGCGGCTTCATCAATCTGGATGATTTTGATTCCGTTCTTTTCAAGGTCAAGAACTTCTTCCCGGATTGCAAGCGCAATCTGCAGAACTTGTGTCTTTAGGCTGATGTCCTCGCGTGGGAATGACCAGTTCAAGATTGTTACCGGACCGGTCAACATTCCTTTTACCGGAGCGCTTGTGCAGCTCTGCGCAAATGTCGACCATTCAACTGTGATGGCTGATTTTCTTGAAACGTCGCCCCATACTACCGGCGGTTTTACGCAGCGTGTTCCGTAAGACTGAACCCACGCTTTTTCTGTAAAGAGGAATCCTTCAAGGTTTTCGCCAAAGTATTCAACCATGTCGTTTCGTTCGTATTCGCCGTGAACAAGAACGTCAAGGCCAAGTTCTTCCTGAAGCTTAATGCATTCCGCAATCTTGTTTTTATTGAATTCCTTGTACTGCCCGGCTGTAATCTGGCCTTTTTTGAATGCGCTGCGGTTTGCGCGAACATCTTTTGTCTGCGGAAATGAGCCGATTGTTGTTGTAGGGAACAGCGGCAGGTTCAGGGCATTTTTCTGGATTTCCTCGCGTTCTTCAAATGCAGGAAGACGAGTGTAGTCTTTTTCGCCAAGTCCGTTGATTTTTGAGGCAAGCGCAGAATTTTCCTGAACGCGTTCATTCTTGAACAAATCCTGGTTTCTGTTGAAAAGATTTGAATTAGGGTCTTTTCCGTCGATAATCCGGGAAAGATCTGTAAGCTCAAAGAGTTTTTCGCGCGCAAAAGAAAAGTGCTTTAAAATATCGCTTGAAAGTTTGATTTCGTTTCTGATTGTGTAAGGAACGTGGAGCAGCGAGCATGAGGTTGAAAGAACTACTTCCGCTTCTGTGGCCGCCTTGATTTTGTTCACAAGTTCAATTGTTTTTGCGTAGTTGTTTTTCCAGATGTTTTTTCCGTTTACAACACCGGCAAAAAGAATTTTGTCCTTAGGGAAACCTTCTTTCTGAAGAAGATTCAAAGTTTCTTTTCCTTCTATAAAATCAAGTCCTATGGCATCAAACGGAAGTTCTGTGACAGTCTTGTAGCTGTCGCGGATGTCGCCAAAATATGTCTCAAGAAGTACGCTCAGTTTTTTTCCGTCAAGCACGATTTTGTAGAGTTTTTCAAAAAGAACTCTGTCGTCGGCTGTTGTGTCATGAACAAGGGCAGGCTCTTCAATCTGAACCCATTTTGCGCCGGCTTCCGCAGCTTTCGCCAGGAGCTCCTTGTAAAGATTTGCGGCTTTTTCCGCATAAGCGCTTAAATTTTTTGTTCCCTTATAGTGCGCAAGCTTAAGGAATGTGTATGGGCCGATTACGTTTATTTTTGTCTCTGTGCCTGTTTCTTTTGCCTCGTTGAATTCTTCAAGAATTTTTGTTGCGTCCAAAGCAAGTTCAGTGCTGTCGTCAAATTCCGGCACAATGTAGTGGTAGTTTGTATTGAACCATTTTTTCATTGGAAGAGCCGTAACGTCGTTTCCGCCTTCCTGATAGCCGCGCGCCATCGCAAAGAACGTGTCGAGTTTTGAAAGCCCGAGTTTTTTGTATCTTTCCGGAATCGCTCCAAGCATAAAGGCAGTGTCAAGCATTCCGTCGTAAAAAGAAAAGTCGTTTGAAGAAATAAAATCAATTCCGTCGTTTTTCTGAGTATGCCAGTTTGAAAGCTTAAGCTCATGGGCGACTTTGTTCAATTCTTCCTGCGAAATTTCTTTTGCAAAATATTTTTCAGAGGCGAATTTAAGTTCGCGCAAAGAACCAATTCTAGGATAACCAATTACAGATATACGTGTTTTACTCATAGCCAAAATATAATTGAATTAAAAAAAAATGAAAAATATAAGTTTTTTACAGTTTAATATAGGTTTAAACTATGGCAAGTACAGAATAGCAGCATGCCCCTACAGCAATTAAAATATGTAGTGGCAGTTTCAGAAGAAGGCAGTGTTTCAGCAACTGCATAACACCTGTTTATTTCTCAGCCAAGTCTTACACAGGCAATCCAGCAGCTAGAAAATAAAAATTTTTTCACATACGAACAAAGGTGTTGAAACAACCAATGAGGGCAAAATATTCATTAGATATGCACAGAAGGTTATAGAACAGGCAGACCTTCTTGAAGAAACTTATACAACCGAGCCATTTCGAGCAAAAACAGGGGATAATGAATATAATTTTTTTATAAAAAAAAGCCGTTTTTTTTCAAAAATCATTTATTCGATGATAAAAATCTGTTACTATCCGCATTAACGCTGAAAAAAACAGGGTTCTCTGTACAGCGTGCGGCCAAAAAGGCTGTTATCTGACATTACAGGAGATATGTAATGTTTAACCGCAAAGACTACGTTAGCGACAAAGACTGGTCCCGTTTTTTGGAGTTCTCAAAGGATTTAGAAACTCCGAATATCGTAATTAACCTTAACAAAGTTAAAAAGAATTTTTTAACCCTTAAGGACTCTTTTCCTTATGCAAGAATTTTCTATGCAATAAAGGCAAATCCCGGAGAACCTGTCCTCGAGCTTCTTTCGGATTTGGGCTCAAACTTCGATATCGCCTCAAGATACGAACTTGACTTGATTTCAAAATTTAACGTTTCGCCCGACAGACTTTCCTACGGAAACACAATCAAAAAAGCAAAAGACATAAAATATTTTTACGACAAAGGCGTCCGAATGTTCGCAACTGACAGCCGCGACGATTTAAAGAACATTGCGGAATTCGCGCCGGGAAGCAAAATCTATGTGCGCATCCTCGTTGAAAATTCCGCCACAGCAGACTGGCCTCTTTCCAGAAAATTCGGCTGCCACCCGGACATGGCTTACGACCTGATTGTAATGGCCCGCGACCTTGGGCTTGTTCCTTATGGAATCAGTTTTCATGTCGGAAGCCAGCAGCGTGACATTGGACAATGGAACGACGCAATCGCAAAGGCAAAATATCTTTTTAATTCGCTTGAAGAAGAAGAATCTATCAAACTTTCAATGATAAACATGGGAGGCGGATTTCCAGCGTCATACATCGATCCAACGAACGACCTTAGCGTTTACGCTTCAGAAATCTCACGCTACCTTCACGATGACTTTGGAGATGAAATTCCACAGATAATCCTCGAGCCGGGACGTTCACTCGTAGGCGACAGCGGAATCCTCACAAGCGAAGTTATTCTTACTTCACGAAAAAACAACACCGCCCTTGCACGCTGGGTTTACCTTGACTCAGGAAAATTCAACGGACTTATAGAAACTCTCGACGAATCCATAAAATACCCGGTAATAACAAGCCAGGACGCTCCCGAAAAAAAAGAAGGCGAAGTAATAATTGCCGGCCCAACCTGCGACAGCATGGACATAATGTACGAAAACGCAAAGTACAAGCTCCCAGTTTCGCTAAAAGCAGGAGACAAAGTTTACTGGCTTTCAACAGGAGCCTACACATCCACTTATGCCTCGGTCGCATTCAATGGATTTCCTCCGATAAAAACCTATTTTATGTAAAAAATGCCTGCAAAAGGCAGTTTTTAAATTTTTGGGCGTTACCCGTAAAAACGGGTCGCGCTTTCCATGGCTACGACGCCTTACGCGTCTTCGGTGCCATGCACTTGCTTCGCAACCATTCCAATCGCTAACGCATAAATCCTAAAAACAAATTTCAACCCATTGCAACAACGAAAGTAAAAATTTATAATGTCTTCATGTCAGAAAATCTTATAGAAAAATTTGTGGATAATGATTCGCTCAAGGCATTGAAAAATCTTATCGAATCAACTTCGGATAATGCGGCTCTTTCTTCTTCTGTACAGCTTGCAGATATTTTTGACGCAGGACAGGCATTCAAAGAAATCGCTGATAAAAATTCAGATGCGGAATCAAAACTCGTTTCCAGCTTTAACAATAACCTTGTGCTTTTGATTCAGAAAACCTGGGTTGAAAAATCTGACGAAGAACTTAAGGCGCAAATTCTTTATCAGCTTGAAGAATTCCGCATTCAGCTAAATTCAAAAGATTATATCAAGGCTTATCCTCAGTTTTTTTCTATATTAGACAATGTTGTTTACCTTATGTTCGGAAATCAGGCAAAGGCAAAAGATTTTCCAGAATACGCGCTTAGAATCGATCCGGAATTTGGAATTTTCTGGTGGTATGTAAAAAGCCTTCCGCGGGATGCGCAGTGGTCAAGTGAACGCTCAAGAATTGCCATTTTGCTTGGAATTTATTTTTTGGCAAACTATTAGAGGAAATTCATGGAGCTTGATTTAATTTGCGCTGAATTAAAAAAAGGAGCGGCACAACTTGCGCTTCATACAGAGCTTCAGAAAAACAATGCGTTAAAATGTGTTTCCGAGGCAATTTTAAAAAATAAGCAGGAAATTCTAAACGCAAACCAAATTGACGTGGAAAACGCACGTGCAAAAGGAACTTCGGAATCCCTTGTTGAACGCCTGGCTCTAAATGAAAAAAAGTTCAATGATATTCTGGACGGAATCAAAATTGTAATTCAGCAAAAAGATCCTGTTGGCAAAATTGTTGACGGATGGAAAGCTCCGAACGGAATGGAAATCCGTCAAATAAGAGTTCCGCTTGGAGTCGCAGCAATTATTTACGAAAGCCGCCCGAACGTTACAGCGGATGCGTTTGCACTTGCCTACAAAAGTGGAAATTCTATTCTTTTGCGTGGTTCTTCTTCTGCGCTGAATTCAAACAAAGCCGTAGTAAAGGCAATCAAAGACGGACTAAAAAATGCTGGAAAAGATGGCGTTGAGTCAGCGTTGTATTTGTGTGAATCCGGCAATCATTCCGAAGTAAACGAAATTCTCAATGCAGTCGGAAAAATCGATGTAGTTCTTCCGCGCGGTTCTGCAAAACTCATAAATCTTGTTGTTGAAAATGCGAAAGTTCCGGTAATTCAGACTGGAGCCGGAGTCTGCCACCTTTATGTTGACGAAAGCGCAAATCTTGAGAATGCGGCTAAAATTGCACAGAATTCCAAAATGCAGCGTCCGGGAGCTTGCAACGCAATTGAAACAGTTCTTGTAAATAAAAAAATTTTAAAAGAATTTCTTGTGCTTCTTGCAAAGGAATTTGATGAAAAAGTTCAAATCCGCGCAGACAAGGAATGTTATTCTGTTCTGCAAAATGCCGGCTACAAAAATTTAAAGGAAGCAACTGATTCCGACTTTGGCTTTGAATTCCTTGACTTTATTGTTGCCGTCCGCCAAGTTGAATCCACAGAGCAGGCAATTGAATTTATAAACGCCCACAACACCAAGCACAGCGAATGCATCGCCACAAACGACAGAAGCCACGCGCTTATGTTCCAGCAGCAAATTGACGCAGCCTGCATCTACGTGAATGCAAGCACAAGATTTACAGACGGCGGAGTTTTCGGTTTTGGAGCAGAGCTTGGAATCAGCACGCAAAAACTTCATGCTAGAGGTCCTATGGGGGCCGAAGCCTTGACCACAACAAAATTCCTAATCGATGGAAACGGTCAGATTAGATAAAAACAACTGAAAATTCTCGGCGAGAATTTATTAAAAACACGCCGTACTTTTTAAATTTCATGCCGAGAATTTTAGAAAACCTGGTGTGTGTTTTTTTAGATTACCACGCTTATTTTAAATGACCTTTTTTCTTTCATACAAAAAAAGACCGCCTTTTCAGACGGTCTTCTGTTTTTTGTAATTACCGTAATTGATACTGCGATGTTTCTGGAAGAAACTCAGTCAACAATCCAGCTTGTTTTAAACTATTCAATATCTGCGTTGACTGTTTTTTCCATCACAATCGGTTTTCCGGCGGCAACAAGATTTTTTCCGGCGGCTTGTGCCATTTTGTTTACAATCTTGTATTCAACTTTGCAGAACTTGTCTATGTCGATTTTTGCAGGCTTTTCTGAAGGCTCAAAACCTTCAAGAACAACTTGAGTTCCAGGAGCAGCCCAAGGAGCTGTCAAAAGCTCAACTTTTTCAACGCCGTCTTCCACATAGTCAGAGGCAAGCAGCATTCCGCGGCTTTCAACGCCCTTCATTTTTCTTGGGGCAAGGTTGGCGGCAATGATAACGTGTTTTCCCAAAAGCTCCTCTTCCTTTAAATAAGGACGCAATCCAGACTGAATAATGCGCTCTGTTCCGCTTCCGTCGTCAAGATGCTCAATGTAAAGCTTGTCGCCCTGCGGATTTGTTTCCACGCTCAAAATTTTTGCAACTTTAAGCTCAATGTGCTTGTTAAAATATTCAACCGGGTCAATTTTCGGTGCGGCAGATTCAGGCTTAGACTCTTCTTTTGACTGAACGTTCTGGCTGTGCTCTTTAGGTTCTGTCGCCATAAGATATTCAAGGTCAATTTCTCCGGCAACACAAGGAACTCCAACCTGCCAGTTTTCAAGAATCTGCGGATGAATTTCTCCAAAAATTCCAGCCTGCTTTCCGTTTACCATAATTCCAGCCTGACGCCCCGGAATAAAGCGCGGATCATTTGTTTCATGAACTTCATATTTATGGTCTAGGTAATAAAGGATTGTGCTTACTTCGCTTGCAGCCTCGTTGAAGTTTGCATTGTTGGAAGCAGTAAGAAATCCAAGGCTCTGAATTGTCTTTGTGCCGGTATTTTCAGTTTCATCGATGAATGCGATTTTTCCGACTTCAAAAATTTTGTGAGGATAAACTGCGTTTCCGCTCTGGGCTTCGGCTTCAAAAAGAGAAGCGATAATCGACGGACGGATAAACTGATAATTTTCACTCATCGGATTTGCAATTTCAATTACATTTTTTCCATCGATTCCCATATTGTCGATATAAGTTTTCTTTGAGCCAAGGTAATTGAAAATCATTTCCTGATAGCCGATTCCAGCCATTATGTTTTTTACTTTGCGGCTATAAACGGTAATTGGCAAAAGACGTCCGATTGTAAAGTCGTTCGGCTTTTCAGGCTTAAAGAAATCAAGTCCTTTTCCAATCATAACATCTTCAATAACATCAACTTCGTGCAAAAAGTCGTTGCGGTAAGGAGCTGGATGCACAACAAAAACAGTTTCGCCGTTTTCATTTAAAACATCAACTTTGCTTCCCATGCGCACAAGAGCATCTTTCACTTCATCTTCGGAAAGAGAACTGCCAAGCTTTTTGTTTATTGCGGAAAGGCGGGCTTTTGTTGTCTGCTGGAAATAATAAGGAATGACGACATCGTTTCCAAATCCAGTGTCATATTCGTGGTGAACTTTTACAGGAAGAATTTCATAGCCTGCATCTGCAAAATCACAGGCAACAATGTTCGCTGCAAGCATCAAGTCTTTCATGTCAATGCCGGTAAGCTCAACCATCAAGTCCTTGTCGCCAACTTCAATCTGTCCCAAAGTCGCACTATTGATTATAGGGCTCATGCTCATAATTTCGCCGGAATCGTCCTGCAAAACCGGATATTTTTCAAAGTCTTTTAAAATCCAACCGTATTCTTTTCCTTTTGGATGATTTTCAAGAATTTCACGGCAAGTCTGTTTTTCTTCACCCTGAAGCGGAACAAAGCTCACCTTGTCTGGATCTGCCGCAATAAAATGAACCGGCCACTTTAAATTTTCGGCGCGGTAAACGCCCATTGAAATTGTTTTTCTTTTGCGTCCAAAGTTCCAGGCAAGCTTTTCCTGAGTCTGCATAATGTCAATAAGCATTGCGTTGTCTATAGGTTTTCCGCTTATAACAAAAGAAACCATAAACGGCCTGATATGCCTTAAAGCCGGATCAACAACAGCAAGACGGTTTCCTGTGTCTTTTAGGTTGCCTTCATCCGACATGAATTTGCTGTAGTCTGAATGACCTTTTCCTTCATGCTCGCGAAGACACCTTGCAACTCCTCCGGCAGACCACAAGTCAGGACGATTTGTGTCGTTCAGCTCAATTTTTATAACACGCTCATTTTCCGGAGCAGATTCATCAGGCTTTTCATCAAGTTCGGCTTTTGCAAATGTAAGCTTCTTTTCAAAAGTATCCCAGTCGTATTTAGTTCCAAGCAAATTAAAAAAAAGTTTTTCGTTGACTTCAATCTTAGGCATGGTTTCCTCTATTAAATAGTGTGCATAGATTATATTACAACAATGGCAAAACTGCAATTAGGGGAACGAAGACATGTAATTTTCAAATTACAGCTTCAAAAAAACATACCGGTAGAATGTCTGTACTATCTGCTTATCATAGTAACCATCTCGAATTTCATAGACACTCAAAGACATATCGTGATATCCAAGCAAATCATTATAAAATATTGTTAGATGGAATTTCACTACTGTCCAAAATAAATTAAGTACTTTTTAAAGTCTGTAATCCGTGATAAGATTTTATCACCAAACAAAAATTTATTCTAAAAAAAATTTCATTAAAATGTTCAAAAACTTAGAAGACATATCAAAGAATAAGTTGATAGTCAATGTGGAGGAGTTCGGCCCTGAATACAATTATATCGAGCAGAAAAATTTCACGGACTATGGCTACATCATGTACCTGGGGAGCAAATGCGGAAAGTCAGTCTACTGCCACGGAAACACTGTCCATGTAAAGACAGAGATAACGCCGACAGACAGGACGCAAAATCAGAGACAAGAGCAGCCTCATCAGGCAGCGGAAATCAGACAGAAACGCAGAACGACACAGACAGCCAGAAGGAGATACAGGAGAAAGGCTACACGCTTCCCGAATACGCATTCACTGCATAGTGCGATGGCATTGAGAGCTAGGAAAGCGGACAGCTGGATGTAAGAGATTGTTCACTATTACTAAATTTCCCATAAATGAATTTCGTTTTCCCCAAACACTTGTAACATACTGAGCATCATTCCAAGTTTTGCCAACTGGAGTTGCTATACCATAGCTAACTTCTGCCAAATCATTATCGACTTCAATCCCTTCGTGCGCTATCTCTATTCTTTCAACCGCAAAGTCGCTTCCAAGATTTGTTACCAGCTTTGGTCCTATCCACCGGCAGGGAAAGGCACGGTAGAAATTCCATCTTTTCACCTCGTTCCCCTCTGTGTCTTTTAGCACCACCGACCCGTTCTTTCTTTTCAGCTTCTTGTTCTCAAGGCACGTCTCCTTGAACCAGTTAAAAAGCGACTCGTTCTCAGTTATTCCTTTCTCAAGGATTAGGTTTGGGAACCGCGTTCTTCCCTTGAATTTTCTTGTGGTGTGGTTCAGGCCGCCCTTTTTGAAGTCTGTTAATAACTTCTAGGACAGCCCATCTGCTATGATTTGCATACGAATTGTCAGATTATCGGGTCAAGCCCGATAATGACAGCAAAGTATAAAACTCAGCATTCGGCTTAAATGCTAAAATTCCAAATCTTCTTCTGGAGGCTCACAAAATTCATCAGGCGCGGCTTCAGGAGATTCTTCTTTTGCTTTTTTTCCAGATGATTTTTTTGGAGCGGGAAGGGCTTTTCCTTCTTCAGCTTTTTTTTGAATCGGCTTAAAGTCAACGTGCTCGGCGATTATTTCTATGATGCTTCTCTTTTTGCCGTCTTCAGTTTGCATTGTTGTCTGTTTGAGCCTTCCGACTACGCGGATTCCTCTTCCTTTTGGACACCATTTTTCGCAAAGTTCAGCGGTTTGTCCGAATGTTGCAACGTCAAAGTACGAAACCTCATCAACGTAGTTTCCGTCACTGGCTTTGTACTTTCTGTTCACGGCGATTGGAATCCGGCAGAACGAAGCTCCGTTTTTGCAGCTTTTTCTTTCTGGCTGACGGACAACATTTCCTTCCAGAATAATTTGATTCAAGGCATTCATAAAATCCTCCATAAAAATAGAATAATTTTTCCGAAGCTTTTTGCTTTCGTGATTTCAGTTAAATTTATTTCCGATTTTTTACAAAAAATGCTTGTATGCAAAAATAAAATTCAGAATTTCAGAAATTTCCTTTGAATAAAAACACCTGATACATTTGAGTTATTTGTTTACTCTTGTTGTTTTTCTATATATAATATGTGGCATGGCTACAACCTCGAATATTTTGACACTTTTAAAATTCAATTGTTCCAAGCAAAAAACAGATATGCTTGAATACGGACAGTTCGCAGACTACGTTCACAGATATGCCCAGCATCATATTGAAGAAAATTCAGCGCTTGAAAGCTACTGCACCAGCGATTATAAAGCTGTGCTTGAGGCTGAAATAAATGGTCTTGTGGCTGACCGTCAGGTTGTAATCAGTTCTATAAGAAACAAAGATTATATTTTTGTTGTTCCATATTTTATTGAAAAATACAACGACTTGTTTAATCAGATTGAAGCGAATATTTCGATTCCGTTTCCAAGCATAAATGATATGCCGAAAATTGTTCCGCTTGATGTTGTTACAAAAAAGCAGGCTGACGAAATTATTTACGGACGCTTGGACAAGGAAGAACTTAATGACAGAATTCTTTACTGTATTGTTTTTTCAAAGACAGTTCCTTCGCTGATTTATCCGTCTTCTTTTCCTATTGAAAATCTTATAAATCTTGCGCTGAAAAAGATTCAGGAGCTTATGCACAAGGAAGAGTCGCATGATTATTTTTTGAAAAAACTCTCAATTTCAAATCCCGGAAAAGAACTTTCTATAAAAACTTTTTTCAATAAGTTTTGCGCAAATCCGTCAACTGTTCTTGATATTTTAAAAAACACAGGCGACAACTTTTATTACTGGAGCCAGCTCTGCTATTTTATAAAGCAGGATTATACAAAGCTCAAGGATTTTGCACCGGAAGACATTACGATTTTGCAGTCTGTTGCCGTAATTGAAATTGCGACTTCTTATTACAAATCCAAGGCGGCGGAAAAACTGCAGGCGCAGGCGGCATTTGAACAGTTGGATATTCTTATGAAAAATCCTCCGTATTATTACAATCTTAATGACATCAGAAAAATGAAGGATAAAACTGGAATTCCGCTTTTGGGCCAGTACAAAGAAGATCAGCTGATGAATCATTTAAAAGCGAAAACTCAGGAATCGATTGGAAACCAGATGCCGGAGCTTTTGATTTTTAAAGTTAATGATGGAAACGGATATTATATTTTCAAGGAACGTGTTATTCCTCTTATAATCAGGCTCGCAAATGACGTGCGCATTTTAGTGCGTGAGGCTCTTATAAAAAGCTGGTACAACAATCTTAGGGAATACGAGCTTCTGCCGGAAATGAAAGAAAATGCGGCTTTTGAAAGGTGTCTTGAGCGCGAAGTCTCTTCCATTGAGCCTGTGCTTTCCGCTCTTTTGAACGCTTCATTTTTGCCGGTTGTCGCTTTTGAAGACCAGACTCCGGGGCATATAACTTTGTTTAGAAATGATTCCCTTATTTCTTACAGCGAGCTTCTTATGCTTAGTAGGCAGGAACTTCTTGCGGATGCAAAGCTGAGACTGCCTTTTTGGTACGCAATGCCGATTGTTTCTTTTATAATGAAGCTTTTGTTTAAAAAGCCGAAGCCAAAGACAAGAAAAGACGCTTCCGCAGCTTTAAAAATTCAAAATGAACTTAAAGATAAAGAAAGTGAAATATTAAAACGCCGGGACGAAGATGACAGCATAGATCCAAAAAACACAAGGCGCAGGGAATTAAGAAAACTTGCCATTGAAATCGAAAAGGAATTTGTTCCTGAAACCAGCACTTTGGACCGCGAGCTGAAAGGCTATATGCACGAATGGAACGACAGAATCGGAAAACAGAATTACGAAAATCTTGGCGAGGATGTCAATTCTTTAATCCGCGATTATTTTAGAAAAGTTCTGCGTACTTTAAAGGCAGACACTTTCAATGCGGAGCGAATCCGGCGTCTTGCAGAATCTTTGGTTGACACTCCAAGCATGATGAAAATTAAAAATCATCCGGCTTTAAAAAGATACGTTGAGCTTTACATCATAAAGATTGTAAAAAATTTGCCTTCAAACTAAAATAGAGTCGGTTATGGATAGTGGCAGTTGTTATCAACGTAGATTAGAAAAAATTACGGCAGTTTCAATTTTGCTTGCATAGAATTTTGGAAGCTGCCTTTTAGCGGGGATTTGCTATGATTACATATTGGCAGCAAGAAAACGGAAAACTTGTAAGCAAGGAAAAAGAAGAGCTTGTCCCGGAAATGAACACTTGGGTTGACGCAAGATCTGTTACAAGGGACGACATACGCGAGCTTGAAGAAACTTACAGAATCGATTCTGAAAATATGCTTGATATTCTTGACCCGGATGAGCTTTCCCGAATCGAGCGGAATGACGACACTGGATATACTTTTACAATCATAAAGCTTCCTGTTTTTTCTCCGGGAGACGATGTAAGCTATTTTACGGCTCCATTGGGAATCATTACATTCGACAAATTTTTTATAACAATCTGCTGGACTGACTGCGAGGTTTTAAAAGATTTTGCCGCGAACAGAATCAAAGAACTTTCGCTTAACGATTTTCCGGCTTTTACAATTCGGTTTATGTCCCGCGCCGACCTTACGTTTTTGCGCTACCTGAAGGAGCTTAACCGACGTGCCACAACAATCCAAAACGAAATGCTGCGCTCTGTTCAGAACCATGAATTGATTCAGCTTTTGAACATTCAAAAGTCGCTTGTGTTTTTTACAACATCTTTAAAAAGCAACCAGATGCTTTTGGAAAAACTCCGCAAGACAAAAATTATCAAGCTGGACGAAGAGGATCAGGATTGGATTGACGACGTTGAAATTGATAATAAACAGGCTTTGGACATGGCAGGAACTTACACAAATATTATGGCTGGAATGAACGATGCCTTTGCTTCAGTTTTGTCCAACAACTTGAATATCGTTATGAAAACAATGACCGCCTGGAATCTTGTGCTTATGCTTCCTACTTTGGTAACAAGTTACTTTGGAATAAATGTTCCGCTTCCTTGGGCGGATTCAAAATGGGTCGGTGCTGTTGCGATTGCGGGGCTTTGCGTTTTTACTTCTGTGCTTGGATATTTTATGTTTATGAAACGCCGTCTTACTCCGTCTGTTGAAGTAAGAAAAAGAGTTTCACTTAAAGCTCGGCGCGCGGAACGAAAACAAAGACGCTACATAAAAAAACAGGAAAAAATAGCGGAGAAAAGAAAATGAAAATCACAAAAATTTTTGCATTGATTTTTTTTGCGGCGGCACAGATTTTTGCTCAGGAATCTTCTGAGGATTCTTTTAATGATATTGATTTTGTTCAATTCGGTTCTTCAAGAAAAAAAACTGAATATGTAATTGGTGAAAATTCCCAGTCGGTAACTGCAAAAAGAAGAATTTTTCCGTTCAAAATTAACCGCTACGAAACGACTTACAATCTTTGGTATAAAGTGCGATTGTGGGCAGAAGAAAACGGATATGTTTTTGCGAATCCCGGACAGGAAGGCTCTTCTGGCGCAAGAGGCAAAGTACCGACTCAAATGAACTGCTATGAACCTGTTACAAATATAAACTGGTATGATGTCATTGTCTGGTGCAATGCGTTCAGCGAAATGTATGGAAAAGTGCCATGCTATTTTTACGACGGCCGGATTTTAAAAGACGCAACAGACACGGCTTCGTGCGACCTTGCGGAATGCAACTGGAAAAACAACGGCTACAGGCTTCCGACCGAAACTGAATGGGAATATGCGGCCAGAAAAACTCCGGGCGGACTTCAGTCCGGGGCTTTGGCTAGCGGACAAGTTGATTCAAACGGAAAAGACGATTCTTCTGTTCCAGTTGAAGAGGTCGCCTGGTATTTTGAAAATTCAAATGGAACAAAACGGGTTGGAACAGCCGGAACTCCATTTTCTACCAGTGCGCCTCCAAGTCCTTCAAGCGGAAATCCAAACGGAGCCGGAATTTTTGACATGAGCGGAAACGTGATTGAATTCTGCTGGGACTGGGAAGCACCTTATGAAGCCGGTGATTTGTCCAAAAGATATTCAGGACCAAAGTATGGCGCGGAACGTGTTATGCGCGGCGGCAGCTGGAATGAATACACGCTTTTTGTTTCGGCAGGAGACCGCTATTCTTACGATCCGAATGAAGCCTACAATTTTTTTGGATTCAGAATTGCAGCCAGTGTAAAATGAATTTTCAGAATTACAAAGAACTTTTGATTTCTTCACTTTCACAGACTTACAAAATTGATTCTTTTTACCTTGGCGAAGAATACGATATTGCAGGAACATTTTCTAAAAATGATGACGGCTTTGAGCAAAAAGAAGCGTGCTTGGTTTCCTTTTGCAATGATGAAAATTTTGTTTTGTCTGAGCTTCAAAAATTGCCTGAAATAACTCTTTCCGGTGCGGATGGCTTTTCAAGAAACAGGCGTTCTGTTGTTTTGCGCGTATTTGTAATGCAGGACGTTTCATTTGAGCTTGTAAAAAAAATACGTTCGTTCAATTTCAGCAGGGCAAAAAAAAGCCAGTTTTGGAGTTATGCGGAAAGTCAGGTTGTTCTTGTGGATTTAAAAAATCGATGCGCATATTCAAATCTGGCTGGAGAAGAAAAAAGAAAACTGTTCAAGTTCACGGAAAATTAATCCGAAAAAATCCGCGCAGAATCCGCAATTGAAAATTATTGCAAGATGAACTACAATATTTTTTCATGGAAACACGTAACATTTTTGAAAACATTTCTTGTATCGACCACAGATATTCGTTGTCAGAGGCCGAAGTCTTTAACGGTCTTTCTAAGTATATTTCAGAAGAAGCTTCAATCCGTTCATGCGCAAAATGCGAGGCTGCCCTTGTAAAAAGCCATTTGAAATTGCGCGGAAAACTTACGGATGAAATTGCGCAGAGTCTTGATAAAGTCGCTTCGAAAATTGATCCTGCCGAAGTTTATGCGGAAGAGGAAAAAACAAAGCATAATATCCGCGCGCTTGTAAACGTCATGAAGACAAAAGTTTCGGCGGAAATCGGACCTTTGGTTCACCTTGGAGCAACCAGCGTTGACATTCTTGATACAGCTCTTTCGTGCAGAATGAGAGATGTTACAAAAAATGTTGTTCTTCCTGAACTTAAAAAACTTGAAAAGCATCTTTGCGCTATTGCAGACCGCGATTCAGAAGTTCCGCAGGTTGGACGCACTCATGGACAGCACGCAGTTCCTATTACTTTTGGCTGGAGCATTGCAGAATTCGTAAGCCGTTTGGGAAAATCGATTTTGCGCATAGAAGAGCTTTCGAATCAGCTCGTAGGAAAACTTGCAGGACCTGTTGGATCTTACAACGGACCTTCTATGATTGTAAAAGACCCGGAAGAACTTGAGCGCGTCTATGTTGAATTTCTTGGACTTTCTGCCAGCGAATATTCAAATCAGCTTGTTGAGCCTGAGTATCTTTTGCGCCTTCTCTTGGAAATGAATGTTGCGTTTGGAATTATTGCGAATCTTGCAGATGACCTTCGCAATCTTCAGCGTTCAGAAATCGGAGAAGTTTTTGAATACTTTGCTTCTACTCAAGTTGGCTCAAGCACAATGCCGCAGAAAAGAAATCCGTGGAACAGCGAGCACGTAAAGTCCCTTTGGAAGGCAATGTGTCCGCGTGTGATTACATTTTATATGGATCAGATTTCAGAGCATCAGCGCGACCTTACAAATTCTGCAAGTCAGAGATTTATGGCGGATTACGTTGCAGGATTTACAATGGCGGTTGCAAGAATGAACAGCGTTGTTTCGGGGCTTCAGGCTGACAAAGAAACAATGGCACGCAATCTTGAAAATGCCGGCGGAAAAGTAAAAGGCGGAGTCCTTGCCGAGCCTGCTTACATTTTGCTTGGCGAAGCTGGAATCAATGATGGCCATGAAGTTATCCGCAAGATTACTTTGGAAGCTGAAAAATCTGGAAAAACATTCTTTGAAGTTCTAAAAACTCATAAAGAAGCATTTGAAAAAATAACTGCACAGCTTGAAAAACTAGGCGTGGAAAATCCAGAAAATTTCTTTGAGCATCCTGCGAACTATTGCGGACTCGCTGCAAAAAAATCCCGCAGACTTGCAAAGAAATACGAAAAGCTGATGGACTGACTTTAGCTTATGCAAAAATACACGGCGGCTTTGGTTGGTTTGGGCAGAATCGGTTACAGTCTTGGACTTGACAAAAAACGCGAGCAGCCCGCCAGCCACACAATGGCACTTTTGAACAATCCTCGGATAAATCTGATTGCCGGTTGCGACACTGATTCTATTGCGCTTTCAAAATGGCAGGACGCAAATAAAAAAGCCGTAGGATATTCAGACAGCGCGAATCTTTATGCAAGATGCCGCCCAGACATTGTTACGGTCGCTGTGAATGAAAATGCCCATTTAAAGGAAGCTGTTGAAGCAATCCATGCAAAACCGAAACTTGTGATTTTGGAAAAGCCGGTTGCGCTTAATCTTTCGGAAGCGGAAAAAATTCGGCAAGAAGCGGAAAAATTCCAAGTGCCGGTTCTTGTAAACCATGAACGGCGCTTTGCGGAAGATTTCAAGTTGGCAAAAAGCTACATAAAAAAAATCGGGGCTATTCAAAGCATTCGCGCGGAACTTTGCTCAAGTCTTTGTGTTTATAATCCAGCGGAAGAAAAAACTGGAGCCTACAGCCTTATCCATGATGGAACACATTTGGTTGACGCAGTTCTGTTTTTCCTTGAGGACGATTTGCCTTCAACGCTGAAAAAAATATCCTTGGAAAATCCTTCTGAAAAAAAAGGCGGACTTCTTAGCCGTGCTTCGGATTTAAACACTTGCGAAAAAAAAATCAAAACTGTAAATTCGCTTCTTAGATTTCCTATTGTAACTGGCGTTTTCCGTGATGAAGAAAAAAACATCCGGCAGTTCAGCGCGCATTATTCAACTTCAAAATGTCCAGATGTTACAATTGGAATTAGCGGACGCTCTCGTTTCTTTGGATTTGAAATTTCCATTACGGGAACTGAAGGCCGGGTTTGCATTGGAAACGGATATTTAAAATTGTATCACCGCGAAAAATCTTCTCTCTACAGCGGATTCTATTCACTTTTAAATGACCGTTCCGAAAGCCTGCCAAAAAAAACTTTTTACTTTTCAAATATGATTCAAAACGCAGTTGACTTTTTAGATGGAAAAGCAAACTTGCGCTCGACACTTCAGACCGGAATAAACGCGCTTTCAGTTCTTGAAGAAATAAAAGAAATCATCAAATAAATTTCCCCAAACTTTTTTCTGAATAAAAATAACTTTTGACATTTTTCGCGGTTTAAATATGCCTGTCAGGGCAAACGTATTATAAATAATTTAAGTAAAGTTTGCGCGAAGGAACGGTTCCTGGGGCAAAAACACTCTGATTGTTGCGACCGCGTGAGCGGGCAATTCTATAGTCACTTTGCAACAGTCAGCGTGTAGCGCATTATTGCGCGATTTTGAACCACGAAACCGTGCCTAGGAGCCAGTTTTATGCTGAATACATTTATAATACGTTTGCCCTGATATGCCTGTTGACGATAAAAGATTATTTTTCTACAATATATCAGTTTGGAGTACTTTAAATGAAAAAGTTTTTGTGTGCCGCAGTTTTTGTGTGCGTTTTTTGCACGGCGGTTTTTTCACAGGAAATTACAACGGCGAGCGATTTCTTTAAATCTGTCAGCGACCGTTATGCGGAAATAAAAGACTATGAAGCCGACATCGACATAACAATTGGCAAAAGTGAAATGAAAGGAAAAATCAGCTTTAAGCGTCCGGAAATGCTTAGAATAGATTTTTCAGATCCGGCGGAACAGGTTGTTGTCTTTAACGGTGATGATCTTACAATTTATTTGCCAAGCCCGACTTCCGCAATCCTTGAGCAGAACGTTACCGCTTCTGGTCCAAATGCGGCTACATCCCAGGGACTTTCTCTTTTGCGCCGTTATTACACAGTTGCCTACGAATCTGGGCAAAGCGCAGTTCCTTTGGATGAAAACAGCGATGAAATGGTTGTGAATCTTTTGCTTTCAAGAAGATCCGCGGCAGAAGCGTTCCGCACAATAAAACTTTCAGTAGATCCTTCGACAAAATTAATCCGCCGTGTTGCTGCGGTTTCTTCTCAGGATGTGGATTACATTTTTGATTTTCATAATTACAACTTGAATGTGAATATAAGCGATCAGCGTTTTATTTATGATCCGCCGTCATCTGCAAACAACTACAACAACTTCCTTCTTTCGGAGTAATAAATGGAAAGCTACGGAGAAATTTTGCGCAATGCCCGTGAAGAAAAAAAAGTTTCCATGGAAGCGATTGAGCGTGCAACTGCGATTACAAAAAATTATATAGATTCACTGGAAAATGAGCGTGTTGAAGATTTTCCTGGAGAATCTTATTTTATAGGATTTCTTTCAAATTATTGTGAATTTCTTGGGCTGGACAAAGATGAGATTTTGCGGCTTTATCATGCAAAAAAAATTCAGGAATCTCCAGTTCCAGTTGAACTTTTAAAAAATCAGAAGCCGGTTTTTCTTGTTCCTGTAATTGTCGCATCTGTTGTTTTAGTTTTGGCGATGCTTGGAATTTACATTTATTTCAGCGTGCTGAAAATTCCGCAGAAAAAAGAGCTTAAGGCAAGAGAGCAAGTTGAAAAAGAAAAAATCCATCAGTATCAGTTTACTGGCAAGCCCGAAACAAAGAGACTTTATAAAGGAGATCAAATTCTTGTTCCTGCAAAACAAGGCAAGGGAAATATTGTCTTGACAGTTGGCGGAACTTTGGGAAATTTTTCAATTCTTACGCCTTCTGGAAATCAGATTGTGGAGCTTAGCGAGGAACGTGATATAGACATTGACGGCGACGGATTTGCGGATTTGATTATTTATTTGAGCGATGTTTCAAATGACAATGAGGCTAACGGCGCGGAAGTCAGAATTCTTGAAAAATCCATTGAAAATTCTTTTGTCGCGATTTCAGATGGAAAATCCGGTACAGAACTTTCAGAAATTCCTGCGGCTTCGGCTGTAAAAAACAATGCGAACAGAACAGTAATCCACGAAGACACTCGCGCTTATCCGTTTACAATAAATGTTACATTCCGTGGTTCTTGTCTTTTCAGGTACAAAAGCGACCGTCAGGATTATGTTGAAGGCTATTACAAAAGCGGCGAGCTTGTTACAATTACTTCAAACAACGGAACTCGGCTTTGGATGAGCAACATTAACGCTTTGAAAATTCATGTTATCGCAGGACTTTCTTCTTATGATCTTGAAGTTGGGCGTGCAGGTGAAGTTCAGGCGGAAGACATAAAATGGGTTCGTGACAGTGACGGAAAATATCGTTTAGTGGTGCTTGAACTTGACTAGTAAAAAATTTTTTCTTGACCAGCATGGCTGTGCAAAAAATCAGGTTGACGGCGAGCTTATAATGAGCAGGCTTTTAAGACTTGGATTTGAGCAAGTTTTTGAGCCTGAAAAAGCCGACTTGATTATTGTAAATTCCTGTGGATTTATTGAGAGCGCAAAAAAAGAAAGTCTGGATTCCCTTATTGGAGCGCGCTCTGCATTTCCTAATGCGAAAATTCTTTTGGCGGGCTGTCTTGCCGAGCGTTATGCGGATGTCTTTAAAAAAGATTTGCCTGAAGCTGACGGAATTGTTGGAAACGGAAATTTAGAGTTGATTGATTCCGCTGTAAAAGATTTGTTTGAAGAAAAGCGTCCAGTTTTAAAAGCTGAACAAAAAGGAGTTTGCTGTGGCGAGCGGAATTCACTTTTGTCTTTTAAAGGAAGCGCGTTTGTAAAAATTACAGAAGGCTGTGATAACAAATGCTCATTCTGCGCAATTCCTGTTATACGTGGAAAACTTCGTTCAAGAAATTCAGATGAAATTGTTGCGGAAATAAAATCTCTTTTGGCTCGCGGAATTTTTGAAGTCAATTTGATTGGGCAGGATTTGGCGGCTTATGGTTGCGGCGAGGAAGACAAAGAGTTTTCTTCTGAAAAAAACTGGCATGAAATAATTTATAAGAATTTAAAAAATCCTGTTTATGCGGAAGAAAATTTTTATGAGAAAAATGGAGACTCTCCTTTGTGCCGTTTGATAAAAAAAATTTCTGTGCTTGAAGGAAAATTTTGGATCCGGCTTTTGTATATTCACCCTGACCATTTTAACAAAGACATTCTTGAAGTTATGAAAAACGATTCAAGATTTCTTCCTTATTTTGATATTCCGTTTCAGTCTGGCGACGAGAAGATAATCCGTGCCATGAACCGCAAGGGTAGTTTTGAAAATTATACTTCGCTTATAAAAACAATCCGTTCTTATTTTCCTGAAAGCTGTATACGCACAACTTTTCTTACAGGCTTCCCTGGGGAAACAGATGAAAATGCTTTGTGCACAGAAGAATTTTTAAAATCAATAAAAAGCGATTGGTCTGGATGTTTTCCGTACAGCAGAGAAGAAGACACTGCCGCTTATAAAATGAAGTCTCAAGTTTCTTTAAAAAAAGCAAAGACTAGAGCTTTTAGGCTGGAAGAAATGCAGCATGAAATAACTTCTGAAAGTTTAAAAATGCGCTGCGGAAAAATTTACGATGTCCTTATTGAAGAAATAATTGAAAATAAAGACGGCCCAGATGAAGGTCTTGCAATCGGTCGTGCCTGGTTTGATGCGCCGGAAGTTGACGGAGCCTTTGTTGTGCGCTATGACCTTGATAATGAAAACGCTGTGAAAAAAATAATTCCGGGAGCTGTTGTAAAGGCAAAGGCTCTTGCCGCATCCGATGTCGATGTTGACGGAGAATTTCTTGAATGAACGCGGAAGATTATCTTTCAGTTTTAAATAAAGAGCAGCGGGAAGCAGTTGAGCATGAGGGAAGTCCGCTTTTAATTTTGGCTGGTGCAGGCTCTGGAAAAACCCGCGTAATCACAACGAAAATTGCGTATATGATTTCGGAGCTTGGAATAAATCCGGCCTCGATTCTTGCTGTTACATTTACTAAAAAAGCCGCGGAAGAAATGAAAGAGCGTGCAATAAATCTTGAACCATGCGCGCAAAAATCCCATATAAGAACATTTCACTCATTTGGTGCTTGGTTTCTTCGGCTCTGCGCGGAAGATTCTGGAATTGGAATTCAAAATAATTTTACAGTTTACGATGATGACGATGCATGTTCATTGATTTCAAAAGCAGTTCCCTCGCTTACAAAAAAAGATGCGTCGCATTATGCAAAAAAAATTGCGCTGGCAAAAGACTATTGCCTTCTTCCTGGAGATTTGGAATTAAGCCGAATTTGCGATGAGCCGATTTTTCCAGAAGTCTATGAAAAATATCAGCAACGCCTTAGAAAAAATAAATGCTTAGATTTTGGCGACTTGATTTTGCTTCCGTATTTGATTTTAAAAGAAAATGATTTGATTAGAAAAAGTTTTCATGCGCGCTACAAAGTTATTTTGGTTGATGAATACCAGGATTCGAACGTTGCGCAGTTTAAGCTTTTGCAGGAACTTTCCGGCGTCAATGAAAATTCTGGAACTTATGTCTGCGTTGTTGGCGATGATGATCAGAGCATTTATAAATTCCGTGGAGCTGAAATTCAAAACATATTGAATTTTAAAGATGAATTTCCGGGAACAAAAATTATCCGCCTTGAAACAAATTACCGTTCTACTTCTGAAATTTTAAATTGTGCTGGAAATGTTGTAAAAAATAATTCCGGCCGTCTTGGAAAGGAACTTGTGTCTGCGCGCGGAAAAGGAAAAAAGCCGGCATTGGTTTTTCTTCCGTCTCAAGATGACGAAACTGAATTTTGCTACAGTCTTATTGAGCAGGCTTACGAGCATGGAATTCCTTACAGCGATTGGGCAATTCTTTACAGAACAAATGCGCAGTCGCTGGGCTTTGAAACGGAATTCCTGCATAAAAAAATTCCTTATGAAGTTGTTGGCTCTTTGAAATTCTATGAACGTGAAGAAGTAAAAGATATTATTTCATGGCTTTCATTTATCGTGAATCAGCGCGACGAAATTTCTTTTAGGCGGATTGTAAACAAACCCGTGCGAGGAATTGGAAATACGACGCAAGATAAAATAATCGAAGCTTCCGATGGTAATTCAATTTTGAATGGTGCGGAATCCTTGAAGCTTTCAAAAAAAGCAAAAGAAGGATTTGATTTTTTTAAATCGCTTGTTGAAAAATTTTCCGATGAATTGCCGAATGTTCCTGTAACTTCAGAAGCGGCGTTGCTTGCAGGTCAGGCGATAAACGAAAATAATATTGTTTTCGCAGACGAAAAAAAACTTTCAGAGTTTGTTGAAAAAGTTGTAAAAGAAAGCGGGCTTGAAGAATTTCACAAGGACCAGGATGAAGAAATCGGCACGCAAAAAATTGAAAATCTTCAGGAACTTGTAAACAGCGCAGTTTTGTATCCGTGCACAAAGCAAGGACTTTTAGATTTTTTGGACCACATAAATCTTGACCGCACTTTAAAAACTGAATCCGAAGAAGAAAATCAAAAAGACAAAGTTACTTTGATTACACTTCATAACACAAAGGGACTTGAGTTCAAGCGCGTGATAATAACTGGAATGGAATCTGGAATTTTTCCGCGCGAAGGAAAAACCGAATCAGAACTTGAAGAAGAACGCCGGCTTTTTTATGTTGGAATTACGCGGGCAAAAGATGAGCTTTATTTTACTTCATGCGGAGTCCGCCGGCTTTTTGGAAGAACAAATTTTATGATTCCAAGTCCGTTTCTTGCTGAGCTTGGAAACGAAATCCGAATACTTGGACAAAAGCCAGATTCATTTTCAGCCAGCCGCACAGAAAAAAGTCCGCTTGAAAAAAAATACTGCATGGGGGCTTGTGTTTTCCATGATGATTATGGACACGGACAGATTATAAGAAGCAGCTACAGCGATGAAGGCGAGTACGTTGTTACTGTAAGTTTTGAAACTGGCGGAATTAAAAAGTTTCTTCCAAAGTATCAAAAAAACTCCTTGCTTGTTGAAGATGATTTATGAAATTTGTTTCGCGGCTTTGTCTTGTTTTTATTTTTTTATTTGCTTCATGCTCTGGAAAAATTGAGCCAAGAACGCAAACTGCAATGGACACGGTTTGCACGGTCAACGCTTTTGAAGACGGAACAAAAAAACTTTACGATGAAATTTTTGAACGCCTTGCACAGATTGAAAAAGAATTCAGTGCGACTTTGCCAGACTCTGAAATTTCACGGATAAATTCAATGGCAGGAATTTCCGCAGTAAAGACGAATGAAGAAGTTTTGAATGTTCTGGACTTTGCTTTGAAAACTGCCTGGATTTCTGACGGCGCGTTTACTCCTGCTGCAGGTCCGCTTGTTGACTTGTGGGGCATAAACACAGATCACCAAAAAATTCCTTCGCAAGCTCAAATAAACAACGCTCTTGAACTTGTTGATTTTGGGTGTGTTGGACTTTCCAGAGATTCAGTTTTTTTGCGGAAAGCCGGAATGAAAATAAATCTTGGTGGAATTGTAAAAGGTTTTGCCGCGGATGAAGTCTGCAAGATTTTAAAAATGCACGGTGTTAAAAAAGCTGTTGTGGACTTAGGCGGAAACATTTATGTTTATGGAAAAAAATCTGATGGAAGCAAATGGACTGTTGGAATAAAAAATCCAGAATCTCCATCGTCTGCTCCTCTTCTGCGCCTTTGCATAAATGAAAATTCAGTTGTTACAAGCGGAAGCTACGAGCGTTATTTTGAATCCAACGGAAAAAGATACCATCACATTTTTGATCCTGCGACCGGATTTCCTGCGGATTCTGGAATTGTTTCCGCGACTGTAATTTCCCCATCGAGCATTGCGGCGGATGCGCTTTCAACTGCGACCTTTGTTCTTGGCGTGGAAAAATCTTTTAAGCTTCTTGATAAATTCAAAAAAGAATTCGGATCGGACATTTCATTTGTTTTTGTCTGCAAATATGGTTCGGTTTTTGCTTCTGCGGATTTAAAAGGCTCTTTGGAATTTGTTCAGGACGATTCAAGAAAAATAGTTTTTGTTCCTTAAATTGTTTACATTTTATTGCGATTTTTTACACACCGCCCTGAAATTCTGCTAAAATATTTTTATGGCTAGAGAAAGATTGAGCAGCAGGCTTGGATTTATTCTGCTGAGCGCAGGTTGCGCTATTGGGTGCGGAAACGTCTGGAAATTTCCGTGGATGGTCGGTCAGAACGGAGGCGGCGCGTTTGTTCTTGTTTATCTTGCTTTTCTTGTTGTGCTGGGGCTTCCGGCTTTGACAATGGAATTCGCGCTTGGAAGAGTTTCTCAGGCAAGCCCGGTTAGAATGTACCAGGAGCTTGAAAAGCCAGGCTCAAAATGGCACATTCACGGCTACCTCTGTCTGCTTGGTAACATTTTCTTGATGGCGTTCTACACGGTTGTTACAGGCTGGCTGATTTATTATTTTGCCTCGTTTGTAGCAGGAAAGTCTGGAGAGCTTAGCTTTGGCAAGATGATTTCAAGCCCGCGTATAAATGTAATGTACCTTTTTATCGCTGTTGCGGTGTGCTTTTTGATTCTAACGCGGAATCTCCAGAGCGGACTTGAGCGAATCACAAAATACATGATGGTTCTTCTTTTGGTCTTGATGACAGTGCTTGCTGTGCGGAGCATTTCTCTTCCTGGCGGCGCAAAAGGACTTTCGTTCTATCTTGTTCCCGACTTTAAGAAGCTCACAGTTCCGGTTGTCGTTGGTGCTATGAACCAGGCGTTTTTTACACTTTCTCTTGGAATAGGCTCAATGTCAATTTTTGGAAGCTACATCGGAAAAGACAGAAGCCTTATGGGAGAATCCGTAAAAGTCATTATTCTTGACACTTTCGTTGCGGTTACAGCAGGCTTGATAATCTTTCCGGCATGTGCGTCGTTTGGAATCGCAGTTGACGCAGGTCCGTCTCTTCTGTTCAACACAATGACAACCGTCTTCAACAACATGGGAGGCGGCAGAGTATGGGGAAGTCTTTTCTTTCTTTTTATGGTTTTCGCGGCATTCTCAACGGAACTTGCGGTATGCGAAAATATCCTTGCCTGCGTGCGCGAGATGACAGGCTGGTCACGCAAAAAAGGCTGCGTAATCTGCGGAGCCGGCATTTTCTTAATCGCGCTCACAACCGCTCTAGGCTACAGCGTGCTTCATTTTCACCCGTTCGGCGAAGGTTCGGCATGGCTTGACTTTTGGGATTTTATCGTAAGCAACAACCTTCTTCCGCTCGGCGCGCTGATTTTCGCGGTTTTCAGCTGCAGCAGTAAATTCGGCTTAGGCTGGGAAAAACTCGTGCAGGAAGCAAACGAGGGCGAAGGTCTCAAAGTCAAAAATTGGATGAAGCCAGTCTTCGCGTACTTTGTTCCGCTTTGCATAATCGCAATCTACATAATCGGGCTTGCGACGTTCAAGTGGAAATAGAAAAACATAGAAATGTAATATTAACGATTAACTCCACTATGTGGTTTTCCAAGCATAGTAGAGTTAATGTTTGTTACTCATAAGTAAGTTCCTTGACCTTTTTTGAAATGATGCATTCGAAATGTCAAGCCTATCTGAATATTTTTAATTTCTCATAATTTTTCATAAATAAATTAAAATTTTACTTGATATAGATAAAATTAGTTATAAAAATATATTCTTAATAAGGAATATTTTTTATG